>OJJX01000017.1_pt1 | contig 285765 bp, 243 predicted proteins | sample 1596411 | NCBI WGS metagenome assembly OJJX01 (sample SAMEA4350136, study PRJEB24818) | metagenome | biome: human; feature: gut; material: faeces | place: Denmark | collected 2013-09 | reverse complement strand
CCCGTTTTGGTCGTCAAACCCTATTTTAGGGGGAATATCTAAAGATACAAAAAAGCCAACTAATTCGCAATACTATAAGTATGAATTAGTTGGCTAATTTTATAGGATTTACTGAATACCCCTAAAATAAAAAAGTCCGGGAATGAATATTTCCGGACTTTTTTATTTCCATTAATATCAATCTGCGATTCTCTTGTTGATTACAATATAAGAGATAAGACCTAAAACTACCAAGACTACAGAAGTTCCTAAGATGGCATTGTTGTTTACATTGCCAGTAAAAGAACAAGCAATCAAGATGATTACTCCAGCCAAGATCAATATTAATCCTAAATTCTTTAATAAGCCTTTCATGTGTGTGTATTTTTATAGATTATTTTATTCTTAGCCACAAATTAAAGCATAATTCTTTAACGGGCGAAATTATTTATGCAAAAAAACTATTATTCAGTGTAAATAGTCAGTTTTTGCATATTTATAAACATCTAATCTTTGGTATTAAAGAATATTTTTCTCAGAACTTCCTGGCTGACGCTTAGCTCTTCAACGGTAATACCTTGTAAGGCTTCCATGAGAGTCCGGTTGGCTATAAGACGTGCCTTTTCTTCCAGTTCCTTACCGGTTTTTGTTAAGTGGATGAGGTTGGTACGGCGGTCTTTCTTGTCTGAGATACGAACTACAAGATGCTGACGTTCCATATTGTCTATCAGCCGGGTCATGCTTGGCTTATCTTTAAAAGTTGCATTACACAACTCTTGCTGGGTCACACCGTCTTTTCCCCAAAGAAAAATGAGTACGGTCCATTGTTCTGGACTGATTTCCAAACCGCCTTGGCGGAAGTTACGGTACAGCTTTCGGTTAATAGCAGCAGAGACTTTGCCATTCAAAATGGCAAAAATAAGTCGGATGTCAAAGTTAAACTGTTCTATCATGAAATTATTGTTTCAACAACTTTGCAAAGGTAGGATGCTTCTTCGATAAATCCTATTTTCCGGGTATAAAAAAAGATTAAATGTTTGTTGTTCAAAATAAAATGTCTAACTTTGCACCCGCATTTTTAAATCAAATAAATTATTTATTTAATTAAACGAGTATGAATCAATACGAAACCGTTTTCATTTTAACTCCCGTTTTGTCTGATGTTCAGATGAAGGAAGCGGTAGAAAAATTCAAAGGCATTCTTCAGGCTGAAGGTGCTGAGATTATTAATGAAGAGAACTGGGGACTGAAGAAGTTGGCTTATCCTATCCAGAAGAAGTCTACAGGTTTTTATCAGTTGATCGAGTTCAATGCAGATCCTACTGTTATCGACAAGTTGGAACTGAATTTCCGTCGTGACGAACGCGTGATCCGTTTCTTGACTTTCAAGATGGATAAGTACGCTGCAGAGTATGCTGCTAAAAGAAGAAGTGTTAAATCAAGCAAAAAGGAGGATTAATCATGGCACAACAAGTTCAATCAGAAATCAGATATTTGACTCCGCCTTCAGTAGACGTAAAGAAGAAAAAATACTGCCGTTTCAAAAAAAGTGGTATCCGTTATATCGACTACAAAGATCCTGAATTCTTGAAGAAATTCTTGAATGAACAGGGAAAAATCCTTCCTCGCCGTATTACTGGTACTTCTTTGAAGTTCCAACGTCGTATTGCGCAGGCTGTGAAGAGAGCACGTCACTTGGCATTGTTGCCTTATGTAACTGACATGATGAAATAAGAAGGAGGAAAAGTATGGAAATTATATTGAAAGAAGACGTAGTAAATTTGGGTTATAAGAATGACATCGTAACTGTTAAGTCTGGTTATGGTCGTAATTATTTGATCCCGACTGGAAAAGCCATTATTGCTTCTCCTTCTGCAAAAAAAATGTTGGCTGAAGAACTGAAACAGCGTGCTCACAAACTTGAAAAGATCAAGAAAGATGCTGAAGCTATGGCTGCTAAGTTGGAAGGTGTATCTTTGACTATTGCTACTAAGGTTAGCTCTACGGGTACAATCTTTGGTTCTGTAAGTAATATCCAAATTGCTGAGGCATTGGCTAAATTGGGTCATGAAGTAGACAGAAAGATTATCGTAGTGAAAGATGCTGTGAAAGAAGTTGGTTCTTACAAAGCTGTCGTTAAACTGCATAAGGAAGTTGCTGTAGAAATTCCTTTTGAGGTAGTTGCTGAATAATAAGATACTTATTATATAAAAAGAAAAGCCTGTTTTTGAGAGAACAGGCTTTTCTTTTTATATAATCTTTTATTGTGTCCTTTTACACGTTTTTTTTATCACTTATTCGTTGTGCTTCCTTGATATTTTATTGGGAAAGGGGACATAAAAAAAGTCTGTCCGTGATTTTTCACGTCAGACTTTCAATTCTCTCTAAACTGTAGAAATTATTCAGCTACAGTTTCTGTTACTGCTACGCTATCAACTACTTCTACTGTATCAATTGCTGCGGCTGCTTCAGCTGCAGCTGCTTCTACTGCTTCAAGTGAATCAGCGATACGGATAGAGTCTGCTTCTGCTTTTGCTGCATCAGCTGCTTTATTACCACAAGATGCCAACGATACTGCTGCGATAGCTGCGAACATTAAAACTAATTTTTTCATTTTCTTTGCTTTTTAATCTATAATACAATCAATTGCTTATTAAAACGCTGCAAAGATATAGACTTTTGGAATACGTTGTTCTCGATATACCAACTTTTTTTATATTTTTTTTCGAAGATCGCTTTCTATTTGTCTCACAATATGTTTTACAACATGGTTAGTTTACTGCTATGCTATTGTATAAGTAGCGTTTAATACTTCTTTTAGGAGTTTTTTCAAATTCCGTGGGATAGAGTTGGATCTGGCTTATCTTCTCATAGTTGGCTACGCTTGCATTTAGATTCTTCAGGTTTTCATCCATGATCGTTTTTAAATTCTCCGGTTGGTTGAGTCCTAACGAATCTAATGATTCATAATCTGCATATACCAAAGCCACTAACTTTTTGTTTCGTTCGATAATAAGGCTTTCAAGAATGAAAGGCAAGTTATTCAGTTTGGCTTCAATTTCTTCCGGGAATATATTTTGCCCGCTTGAACTCAGAATCATTGTTTTCAAACGTCCGCGTATAAAGATATTGCCATTGGCATCCATTGTTCCCAAGTCACCGGTGCGCAACCAGCCATCTTCGGTGAATACCTCTTGGGTTGCTTCCGGGTTTTTGTAATAGCCGGTCATTACATTTTCGCCGCGTACTTGAATTTCTCCGGTTTCCGCTTCCGGATTTTCTTTATAGATGCGTGCTTCCATAATGTCGAGTATCTTACCGGAAGAGGTTGGGATAAATTCGTTCCATGGTGCGTAGCTGATGAGCGGACCACATTCTGTCATTCCGTATCCGATGGTAAACGGAAATTTTATTTTATGGAAAAATTCCTCCACTTCCGGATTCATAGCCGCTCCGCCAATGATTATTTCTTTGAAACGTCCTCCCAGAGCATCGATCAGTTTTTTACGGATCTGTGCATAAATCTGTCCGTCGAGTAGTGGAATGCTGAGTGCCCATTTCATTCCTTTCTTATTAATGAGAGGTTGAATGGTGTTTTTATATATTTTCTCAATAACGAGCGGAACAGTGATAATCAAATTGGGTTTCACTTCTTCGAAAGCTTTCATGATGATTTTCGGAGAGGGGGTTTTGCCGAGCAGTGTGACATGGGTGCCTACAGCTGTAGCTGTCAAGAAGTCGAAAGCACAGCCATAGGCATGTGCCAGTGGGAGGAAAGAAAGTACTTTATCTCCTTTTTTCAGTAGCTCGGTACGGATACCGAAAGTAACGTTGCCTGCCAGATTGTTTCCGGTTAACATTACTCCCTTACTGAAACCGGTAGTGCCGGAAGTATAGTTCAATAGCATTACCTTGTCATTGGAAAGCGTGGTATATTGTACGTTTTCGCGGTGGAATCCTTTGGGATAGGTGTGATGCATCTCTTCATCCAGATGTTTGATGAATTTCTGTATGGTTTCTCCATCCCGCTGATATAGACAGCGGAAGTCTGATAAAGAAAATACTCCACGAAGTCCTGTGAGTTTTTCTTCTTCCAGATTTTCCCAGATGCTGTCACTGGTGAAAAGGAATACGGATTCGGAATGATTGACAATGTGGTGTACGTCGCTCGGATTGAAATCCTGAAGGATGGGAACAATAATGGCCCCATAAGTAATTGTGGCCATGTAAGCAATGCACCAACGGGCATTGTTTTTTCCGATAACCGCAATTTTGTCACCACGTCGCAGGCTACAATGTTTGAACAGCAGGTGAAGGCAGGCTATCTCTTCGGCAACTTGCCCATAGGTATAACTGATGTTGTCACCATAATCGGTATAACAAGGTAAATCCCAATTTTCGTGAAAACTGTTCTCGTATAATTTGATGAAATTCTCTTTTATCATTGCACGTTTTTTAGTAAACTGTGCAAAAATAGGAATAATAATTTAATTAGGAACCAAAAAATAAGATTTAACCTCTGTGCGGAGGTTAAATTTTTTAATTTAAGTAAACGCTTAATTCTCTGTTTTTAATCCTTAATTCACATAGAATGCATCACTTTTCTTATATAATATGTAACTTTGCCACAAATATGCGTTTATTAAAATATGATAGATACCACTGTATTTCAAAATAAGACAGCTGTTTACTATACGTTAGGCTGTAAGTTGAATTTTTCTGAGACCTCGACTATTGGTAAGATTTTGCGGGAAGCAGGTGTACGTACGGCTCGTAAGGGAGAACATGCGGATATCTGTGTTGTGAATACATGTTCGGTGACCGAAATGGCGGATAAGAAGTGTCGTCAAGCTATTCACAGACTGGTGAAACAGCATCCGGGCGCTTTTGTTGTGGTCACAGGATGTTATGCACAGCTTAAGCCGGGTGACGTGGCGAAGATTGAGGGTGTAGATGTGGTATTGGGTGCTGAACAGAAAAAAGATTTGCTTCAATATTTAGGTGATTTGCAGAAGCATGGAGAAGGAGAAGCTTATACTACGGCAACCAAAGATATCCGTTCGTTTGCACCGTCTTGTTCGCGGGGAGATCGTACCCGCTTTTTTCTGAAGGTACAGGATGGCTGCGATTATTTTTGTTCTTATTGTACCATTCCTTTTGCTCGTGGGCGTAGCAGAAACGGAACGATTGCTTCGATGGTGGAGCAAGCTTGTCAGGCTGCTGCCGAAGGCGGTAAGGAGATTGTGCTTACCGGTGTGAATATCGGTGATTTCGGTAAGACGACCGGAGAAACTTTTTTTGATTTGGTGAAAGCCCTTGATGAAGTGGAAGGCATTGAGCGCTATCGTATTTCTTCCATCGAACCGAACTTGTTGGCAGATGAGATTATAGAATTTGTGTCCCGTTCCCGTCGTTTTATGCCTCATTTTCATATTCCTTTGCAATCGGGCAGTGATGAGGTGCTTAAACTGATGCGCCGTCGCTACGATACGGCTTTGTTTGCTTCTAAAGTAAAAAAAATAAAAGAGATAATGCCAGATGCCTTTATCGGTGTGGATGTGATTGTGGGTACACGCGGTGAAACCGGAGAGTTCTTTGAAAATGCCTATGAATTTATTGCCGGGCTGGATGTGACACAGCTTCATGTATTCAGTTATTCGGAACGTCCGGGTACACAAGCGCTGAAAATAGAGCATGTGGTAACTCCCGACGAGAAACATAAACGTAGCCAGAGGTTGCTGACTCTTTCTGATGAGAAAACGCGCTCTTTTTATGTCCGTCATACGGGGCAGGTGATGCCTGTTTTGATGGAAAAGACTAAGGCTGGTTTGCCGATGCATGGTTTTACTACTAATTATATACGGGTAGAAGTTGAAAATGATCCTTCTCTTGATAATAAAGTGGTTAATGTTTTGTTAGGTGAACTTAATGAGGAGGGAACGGCATTGAAAGGCACTATTCTATCATAAATGAAAAAGATATCGATTGTTATATTGAATTGGAATGGCTGTGAGATACTCCGTTCATTTCTTCCGTCGGTAATTCATTATTCGGATGGAGACGATATAGAGATATGCGTGGCAGATAATGGTTCTACGGATACTTCTGTTGCCATGTTGCGGGAGGAATTTCCTGCTGTCCGTTTGATTCTGTTGGAACAAAATCACGGTTTTGCAGAGGGGTATAATCTTGCTTTAAATAAGGTAGATGCGGAATATGTCGTTTTGCTGAATTCGGATGTGGAGGTAACGGAACATTGGCTCGAACCACTTGTTGCCTATATGGATACTCATCCCGAAGTGGCGGCTTGCCAGCCGAAAATTCGCAGTTGGCATCAAAAGCAGATGTTTGAATACGCTGGTGCGGCAGGTGGCTACATTGATCGTTATGGTTATCCTTTTTGCCGGGGGCGCATGATGGGGACGATGGAAAGAGATGAAGGACAATATGATACCGTTGTTCCGGTCTTTTGGGCTACGGGGGCTGCTTTGTTTATTCGTCTGACGGATTATACGGATGTAGGTGGGCTCGATGCACGTTTTTTTGCGCATATGGAAGAGATCGACCTTTGTTGGCGGCTTCGTTCGCGGGGGAGAGGCATTGTCTGTATTCCGCAAAGCGTAGTTTATCATGTAGGTGCGGCAACACTGAAAAAAGAGAGTCCGCGTAAGACTTTTCTCAATTTTCGTAATAACCTTGTCATGCTTTACAAAAATCTTCCTTCTGAAGAATTAAGTGGGGTAATGCGTGTTCGTACGATTCTTGATTACATCGCTGCCTTTCAATTTTTGCTTAAGGGACAGTTTGGGAATGCCAAGGCGGTGCTTCATGCACGAAAAGAGTATAAGCGGCTTCGTTCTTATTTTAGTAAGGCCCGGGAGGAAAATTTACGAAAAACTTATGTGAATTCGATTCCCGAACAGATAAAAAACTGTATCTTGTGGCAGTTTTATGCGAAAGGGCGCAAGCGTTTTTCGCAATTGTCTAACTTTAAAGGATAGCATAAATGGAAAAAAGGTTGGTTAGAAAGATCGGTTTGGTGGCACATGATGCTATGAAGAGAGATCTTATTGAATGGGTACTTTGGAATTCCGAATTGTTAATGGGGCATAAGTTCTACTGTACGGGGACGACCGGAACACTGATTTTGGAAGCTCTTAAAGAAAAGCATCCCGATGTAGAGTGGGATTTTACTATTTTGAAATCCGGTCCGTTGGGGGGTGACCAACAGATGGGATCACGCATTGTGGATGGGGAAATTGACTATTTGTTTTTCTTTACCGATCCAATGACACTGCAACCTCACGATACAGATGTTAAAGCCTTGACCCGCTTGGCCGGCGTGGAGAATATCGTGTTTTGCTGTAACCGTTCTACGGCCGATCATATCATATCCAGTCCATTGTTTATGGATCCCGACTATGAACGGACTCATCCCGATTATTCCGGATATACCAAGCGGTTCGAGAACAAACCGGTGGTAACGGAAGCAGTGGCATCTGTCAATAAGCGTAAGAAAAAGAAATAACGGATTTGAGAAAAAAGGTGTAACAGGTTTCAGTAAAAGATGTAACGGGTTTTAAAAAAAGATGTAGCAAGCTTCTTCGGAAAGATGCTATATCTTTTTTTGTAAACGACATTTTGATGTGAAGTAGACAGAATTTATATTCCCAAATAACTTGTTTTTCAGTTTGATTTCCCCCTTTCACCTTCTTCACCTTCTGGTTGTATCCCCTTATTGATGGGTAATACGAGGTGAAAGCTTTCTTGATACTGTTCTTGTGGAAAGCAGTTAGGATGTTTAGTGCACTTGTGTAGCCGATTCAGCCGTCTCAGGCATGATGTATAAGAGACGGGGATACTGCCTTCACCTTGTATTACCCATCAATAAGGGGATGTAGTGAAATGGTGAAGGAAGTGAAGGGGGTGAATTATAGGGCTGCAATAATGTTTTTCTGTTTTTCAAGAAAAGCGATACGTTGTGTTTCTCCACTTTCTGATATTTGCGTAGAATGTCGTTTCAAAGATTGAATCCATTTCTTTTGCATCCGGCAGATATGAGGATTTTGCGAATCCATGGAATTGAGAGAGTAGATGCTGAAAAGGCTGACCTCAAAGTTCTTTTTGGAAATGTAGCTGTAAGTCGTTTCAAAATTAATGTTTGACAGATAAATGGATAATTTATTACCATTATTGAACTCCCCTTTGACAGACAGGTATTCCAGATCGGTGAGCAGTTGTTGCAACTCTTTTTTTAGCTGGATGACATCCTTTGCAGATATTAGCTTTAATCCGGCAAAGTATTGTATTTCTTTTACGAAAGAATGAAAGATGCTGTTGTCCCATATAAAATAGGTCTTTCCACTTTTTTTTGCACTTTCACTTAATCTTTTATGGGCGATAATAAGCTTTTCCGGAATTTGTACTTCAGATAGGGAATTGGGAGCTTTTATTTCTCCGTTTTGGTAAATCCATTGGCACAGGCGGAATTTTGTGAGGTATTCGTATGATGAATAGAGTACAAATGGAATTGTATTGGAGGCAGTATATATTTCAGTATTATCATCTCCTTTTATAAGATAGAGGAGTTGGTGATAGTGCTCTATAATTTCATGATAACTTTCTAACAGATCGGATTTATGTAATAAATTCATATTAAAAGTTACCCGGTTTGCTAAGTGGTTTCCGATAATCTGGTCGATAGATATTCCCAAGTTGCAAGAGATTATGGCTATTTCGTCAAGGGTGAATGCTACTTCTCCCCGTAATCTACGGTAGGCAGCTTCTTTTCCTATGCATAATGTATTTATCAGATAACTTGCCAGACTTTGATCTTGTGGCATTCTATCTTTCATTTCATTAATCAATTCTTTTACGATATAGCTTTTTATCATGTTTTTTTCTTTACTTTTATTAGTAGTCAGGAGATTGTTTATGGGTTGAGACTTGCATTTGCTACAAATTTAGGAATAGAAAATAAAAATTAAATGATTCTTATCATGTGCACAATTAAATACTTTTTCTTATTAAGTAATCCGGAAAAGCAAATTGGTGTAAAGCGAAAAACGGATGCGTAGTTTATCGGGATTTTATAGAGAGAGGAAAAGAATGTTTACCGGATATTCTCTTTTCGTGCATGAAATAAATACTGGAATCATGAAATGGAATGCAAAATTAGCTTCTGGTACAGTGCATTTCTACTCCTGCAGAATCAATGTCTGCTCCCATTGGGGGATTTCTTTTTGACAACTTGATTTCTATCTCTTCAATGCCCGGAAACTCTTGAAATAATCTGGTCGCGATACGTCCGCATACATGTTCTAATAATTTGGACGGTATTTCCATCTCCTGTTTCAGTATTGCATAAATGTCCGCATAACTGATTGTATCGTCTAACTCGTCTGTGACGGCAGCATGTTTGAAATCTGTTTTTAACCTTAGATCGATGTAAAATTCATTACCTGTAACCATTTCCTGCGGGGCCACTCCGTGGTGGGCAAAGAAAAGTACATTTTTCAGGAGTATATGGCAACTGTTTATATTCATGATAATGTTTTTAAGATGATCTTTTTTGCAAAGATATAATAAAACTCGGGTTTTCTTTATCTGATTTTAATCAAATCTTTTTGTGCTACTACTTGCGGCATGACTTTTAGAAAAAATGGGGTCAATACAATACAAATGGCAAGGGTCACGAATAACAAAGTAAAGGCGAGTACCCATTCGTTGTGGATGTATCGCGATACGAATTGTCCGCCAAAGTGGAGTATGGGGCCGTGAATGCCGAGTGTGATGACCGAATAACGTCCGAGATAGGATATTACGGAGATGTGCTTGATCCGTTTGCAGAAAAGCATGATCATAAAGATGCCGGCAAGCGCGGCTATATAGAATTGAGCGATATTTCCTGTATAGCTGTTGGTGCGCATTCCGGGGGTGGTAGCGGTAAAATACATGATGGTAAGGGCCATTGCCATAAACAATGGGATCCATTTATCGAAACGGTGAGGAAATAAGAAGAAATTATAACGCCGTATCCAGAATCCGGCTGCATAAAATGGGAGGGCAGTCATTGCCACATCCATGTAAAATGGCAGTTCGAAACGATATTTTCCCATATAGAATCCCGCAGCCCCTATGAGCAGGGTAGAGGTAAACATCAAATTCAAATGTTTGTTGCGTAAAAAATGGATCAGGTAAAACAGGATGTTACAGTTAAACAGGGCTATTAGAAACCAGATAGGCGGATTGAATTTAATCAAGTCGTGACCGTGGAAGATGACGAGCATTTCACTCCACTGAACCGGTAAATGGAATACTCCCGGAGCGATTTTCCATACGACGTATTTTAGTAGGAAAGCGGTTATATAGAAGAAAGTGAAAGGAATGAGCAATTTGTTTATTTTGCGGATAAGAAAACCAGCAAACCCTTCATAGGATTTAAAGAAGATGCCGGATATAAAAAAATAAAGCGGCATGCGAAAGCAGGATATCATTGAACTTTCATCGAATTTGGCAAATGCTCCGTCAATGTGTGCCATAACCACCAGAATGATGCAGATCCCTTTGGTTAGGTCTACAAAATCAATCCGTTTATTTGTGTTGTCGTTCATTATCTGCTTTTTAAAGTGCACAAAGATACAGGATATCTATTAAAAAACAACGCCTCCTCCGGATTGATTTATCGGGAGAAGGCGTATTGATGATTTTAGAATGAACTTGTTGTTGAACGGGCTGTTATTTTTCCGGTTTTCTTCCGGTCTGTTTCACGAGCTCTTTTATTTTTTCATTCAGACTTTCTGCTTTCATCAGTTGTTCTAATGTCAGATGCATGCGGTAACGCCAATAATGGCGTGGGTTGGCAGGTACGTTGATACGTTCTTCCTGTACATTCGGATTGCGCCATTTACCGTCTATCGACAACCAGTCTTGCAACGAGAGGATGCAAAGGATAGAGTTGCTATACAGATGTTTGCGTACTACCTCTTCGCACAATTCCGGAGTGGCTGTCGATGGAGCGGAACCGTAATGTCCGAGCATCGTATTATAATACCTTTGTGTCTGCTGATAGTCCTCTTCCCACCATCCGCGGAGCGTCGACATGTCATGTGTGGAAATGGTGCAGACCGAACGATACGGATACTCATCCAGATGTCCGAATTCGTAAGCCGGATTTTTAGGCATGCGTTGTATCTCTAAGCTGAGGATACGTAAATCGTTCATCACCCAGGCTACGCAATCAGGAATCATACCAAGATCTTCACCACATACCAGCATGCGGGTGGACTGTGTCAATTGAGGCAATTTTTTCATGGCTTGTTGTTGCCAGAATTGATTGTGACGATGGTAGTAATATTGATCGTACAAACGGTTGAAAGCGGCTTTTTCCCAATCGTTCAAGGAGCGATAGATGAAGTCGTGCTGTACACCGATACGCGGATGATATTTATGGGCTTCTTGTCGGTCCGGTACAAACAATACGTCACTGATAAGTGCATAGAGTCCGTCACGAATCCAGATACTGTCATCATCGGTTTTTCCGGTGAAGAAAGCTTCTATTTTACGTTGGGTATCGAATTCGGGACGCATGCGGTACACCTCCCATGTTTCGGTAGGCTCGATAAAGGTCTGTTTTACATAATCGGTATGTGGACCGAATAATTGCCCCAGGAAATATTCATGGATATAAGGTTTTAAAAACTCTTCACGGAAGGGCAATCCGTAACTTTCTATCTCTTCGCGGCTCATGGGCAATGAGGGCACAAACTGGCCTAACAATCCATGAACTGCATTCATGGGTATTTCCCAGATGCGGAAGAATCCGAGTATATGGTCGATACGGTAAGCGTCGAAGTATTCGGACATTTTTTTGAAACGCTTCATCCACCAGCTATAACCGTCTTGTTCCATCACTTCCCAATTATAAGTAGGAAATCCCCAATTTTGTCCGTTTACAGAGAAATCATCGGGCGGTGCACCGGCCTGACCGTTGAGGTTGAAGTAATAAGGCTCTGTCCAAGCTTCTACACTGTTGCGACTGATTCCGATAGGAATATCCCCTTTAAGTACTACACCGTTTTCGCGGGCATAAGTGGTTGCTTCCAGCAGTTGAAGATGAAGATTAAATTGGATATAGAAATAGATAGAGATGAATGGATAATCTACTGAATCCGGTTGGCACATCTTTTCTATTTCATCTGCATTGTATGTGGCATGGCGTGGCCATTCACGGAAATTGGGCGTTTGGAATGCGTCACGTAAATAGCTGAAAACAGCATAGGGTTGTAACCATTCCTTATTGGCATCGAAGAAAGTTTTGAAAGCTTTGGATGCTAATACTTTTTCACCTTCCTGGAGGAAGATAAGGCGGAAATACTCCCATTTTGTCCGATTTACCGCCTCATAGTCGATGGTAGGAAGTGCATTCAGCTCTTTTTGTTTTTTGTTGAAAGCTGAGGCTGCTTCTTTGTTCTTTAACGTACCCATTCTTTTGAGATCGGCGTACATCGGATGAAATGCATAGATGGAGATACTGTTGTATGGATAAGAATCTGTCCATGTATGCGTCATGGTAGTATCGTTGATCGGTAGTATCTGTACTACTTTCTGGTCGGTGCTGACCGCCCAGTCGATCATACGTTTCAGATCGCCAAAGTCGCCTACGCCGAAGCTCTTTTCTGATTTCAGTGAGAAAATAGGAACGGCTACTCCTGCACCTTTCCAGGCAGGAATATCAAAGTATGCATAACGGTCGGAAATGACAAGTGTCTCGTTGGCTTTCAGTTCCGGCTTTGCCATATAACGGTTGGGATTGTTTTCCCATGCTTCGGCATGTTTTTCTTTTTTGTTGTAGAGTATGAATTTGTACTCGATAGGGAAACTCAGTTTACCGGCATCCAGTTCTGTTTGCCATTCCGGAAAATTGATATCGCTCATCAATAACGCTTTGTCCGGATTCCAGTCTCCCAATATCTTTTGATTACCACAAATAGCCAGGCAATAATCTTCGTTGACACGTGGAGCATATGCTTTTATCATCAGCCCCTTTTTATAACTTTTGGGTATTTCCATTCTGTTTCGGTGCGCCAAAAGTGATTCGGTGAAAGCCGAGCTATAAAAATATTGCTGTTCAGGAAGATTTTTCCAACTGTCATTTATGAGGTATCTCTTTTTGCTGTCTCCTATAAGATAAAGACGACGGGGAAAGCTGTCCCATTCACGACGAACTGCTTTTCCGTCTTGCCAGATGAGATAGCTATAGTCTACTATTCCTCTTTCGGAAATCTGTATTTCAGTTTTTACTGTCCAATGAATCCCATCTACGGTATGGAGAGGAATGGAATGTTCGGGCTGATTATTTCCCAATTCGGGGGCAGAACCTGTAATCCTTACTTCTTCTCCCCAGTTGGTACGGTATTCAATATTAAACGATACTGTCATATATATTAGATTTTGATTATAGACGATTGATTGATAATGCAAGTATAAGACATTCTTTTTATATATTATGTATTGGGATTATTGGAAGTAATTTAAAATGTTATGCAAACGTTTGTGTTGAGGTGTACTTTTCTTTTGTCTTGATACAAAAGAAAAGATACCAAAAGAAAAAATCAAGGCTGCATTTTTTCTCCTACTCTCTTCCTTCGTTTCGCTAAAGGGGCTCGAACTCGCTTCGCTCAGACAATCGCCCCTTTTTACGCTACACTGCGGGCGTTCGCTTGACGGAGAAAAAATGAGGCCGCTGCGGTTACCGTAGAGCAGTGAGGCATTTGCTCGTTTTTTCGATTGTATGTTGTGCATATTTGTTTTTTGTATGATTCTTATATATGATTCCCATATATACTTTTCCTATATGATTCTTTAGTATGACTTATCTATGCTCTTTTATATCAAGTTTTTCCTTTGTTATATTTAATGAAAGGACTTTGCCCTTTTCGTTTTCGATTGTTTTTATATGATAAAAGTTTATTCTTATTATATTCCTGTGCTTATGTCATTATTTTTCATTTCCACGCCGAATGGCTCCCCGGCCTCATTTATGTAGCGTAAAACGGAACTCCGGTAAAAAGCGTAGAAAGGGCGATTGTTTGAGCGAAGCGAGTTCGAGCCCTTTTAGCTTTTTGCCGGAGTGCAGTAGCTACATAAATGCAGCCTTGATTTTTTCTTTGGTTCTTTCTTTTGCATCAAGGCAAAAGAAAGAATAGTTTATCCACAGCGCGATGCCCCACACGTCGTACAAATAAGGCATCCCTCCTGATAGACGAGAGTTTCGTTTCCACAGTTCGGGCATTTCTTACCTTTAGCTTCCGTACCGTCCTGGATATATTTTTTCAACGCACGTTCTACACCATTTTTCCAGGTATTGATATTTTCACTGTCTAACTGTAATGAACTTACCAGTTTGATAACTTGTTCGATAGGCATTCTGTAACGAAGTACTCCTGAAATTAGTTTTGCATAATTCCAGTATTCTTTATTGAACTTTTCGGACAAGCCTTCGATAGTCATTTTATATCCGCGTTTGTTCTCAAACTGGAAGTCGTAGCGCTTGTTTCCATTTTCATCTACATTTTTGATGATACGTCCGCTTACTACGCTTTTCGGGATGAATATCCCTTCGTCGTCGTCTTGCAAACCGGTAAATATCTCGTAAGGATGTCCGTCGAGTAGACCGACCAAGGCTACCCATTTTTCCTTATTGTTTTGAAAACGAACGACGTCTGCTTCAAGTACCGTCGGACGGGTTTCTACAATCGTAGGCGGTTTACATGGAGGTAGTTCTTCTTTCTTATCCGATTTGGTTGAAATCAATACTCCCGAACGTGAGCCGTCACGATAGACCGTACAACCTTTACATCCGGATTTCCATGCTTCTACATATAAACGGTTTACAAGGTCTTCATCCACGTCATTAGGCAAGTTGATCGTAACACTGATCGAATGATCCACCCATTTTTGGATGCGTCCTTGCATTTTTACTTTCATTAGCCAGTCAACATCGTTGGACGTTGCTTTATTATAGGGTGATTGGGCAACCAAATCATCGATCTCTTCCTGTGTGTACCGTTTGGACGGATCGTAGCCGTTGGCTTCCATCCAAGTGACAAATTTATGGTGGAATACGATGTATTCCTCGAAAGCGTCTCCTGTTTCATCCACGAAGTCCACATGTACATTTGTGTCGTTCGGATTTACTTTTCTGCGGCGTTTATATACCGGTAAGAAAACAGGCTCGATACCTGAGGTGGTTTGTGTCATCAAACTGGTTGTTCCGGTCGGGGCAATGGTAAGGCAAGCTATATTGCGGCGGCCGTATTTTTTCATCTCTTCGTAAAGTTCCGGATCTGCTTCGCGCAGGCGATTGATGAATGGATTTTCTTTTTCACGTTCCGTATCGTATATTTCGAAAGCGCCACGTTCTTTTGCCATCTCTACAGAGGAACGGTAGGCACAAAGAGCCACTGTTTTATGGACTTGTTCGGAAAACTCGGTAGCTTCCTCTGTTCCGTATCGCAGTCCCAATGCGGCAAGCATATCACCTTCGGCGGTGATACCTACACCTGTACGTCTTCCCTGACCGCTTTTCTTATATATTTTTTCCCATAACACACGTTCGGTACGTTTTACCTCTTCATTTTCCGGATCTTCATTTATCTTTTGCATGATCCGTTCTATCTTCTCCAGTTCCAGGTCGATGATATCGTCCATGATACGTTGTGCCAATGCTATATGTTTTTTGAAGAGATCGAAATCAAAATAAGCATCCGGCTTGAACGGATTTACTACGTATGAGTATAAATTGATGGCCAACAGACGGCATGAGTCGTAGGGACATAAAGGAATTTCTCCACATGGGTTGGTAGAAACGGTTTTATAGCCGAGATCTGCATAACAGTCAGGGACGGATTCACGAATGATCGTATCCCAGAACAGTACACCCGGTTCTGCTGATTTCCATGCATTGTGCACAATCTTTTTCCACAGAACGGAAGCGTCAATTTCTTTTGTTGTTGTCGGATTAGCGGATTCAATCGGATATTGTTGTACATAAGACTGATTGTCTATGGCAGCTTGCATGAAAGCATCGTCCAGTTTTACGGAAACATTGGCTCCGGTTACTTTTCCTTCCGTCATCTTGGCGTCGATGAATGCCTCAGAGTCTGGGTGTTTGATAGATACGCTTAACATTAATGCTCCCCGACGTCCGTCTTGTGCAACTTCTCGTGTAGAGTTGGAGTAGCGTTCCATAAAAGGAACCAAACCGGTAGAAGTCAATGCGGAGTTTTTGACAGGCGATCCCTTAGGGCGGATATGTGAAAGATCATGACCCACACCACCGCGTCTTTTCATTAATTGTACCTGCTCCTCGTCAATTTTGATAATAGCACCGTAAGAGTCGGCCGATCCGTCTACACCGATTACAAAACAGTTGGATAAGGAAGCTACCTGATAGTCATTACCGATACCGGTCATCGGGCTACCTTGTGGAACAATGTATTTAAAATGATCGAGCAGTTTGAATAATTCTTCCGCACTAAGGCCGTTAGCGTACTTGGCTTCGATACGTGCCACTTCGTTTGCAATTCTCCAATGCATATCTTCCGGAGATTTCTCGTAAATATTTCCGAAAGAGTCCTTAACTGCGTATTTGTTTACCCAAACCCTGGCAGCAAGTTCATCACCTTGAAAATATCGTAAAGATTCTTCAAAGGCTTCTTCATAAGAATAAATTTGTTCTTTCACGTTAGTATGTGTCTTAGATTTCTTTATTTAATAAGTAAATGTGTAGAAGCTTACTTATCATTAACAAACGTGCCTGCAAAGCTATGAATGTTTTTTGGTATATCAAAATAAAAATGGGATAATTTATATATAGATTATAAGTTTCCCGTTTTTAAATACTAAGTTGTTGAAAAACAATATAATGATGTTTTTGTTTGTTGCTTGAAGTTTTCTAAAAAGAAAATTAATCTATTTATAGAAATAATGAATTGAATATTCTTTTTGTTATCTTTGCAGGAAAAAAGATATGATTGATACCGTTAAGAACAGAAGAACAATCAGAAAGTATTTACAAAAAGATATTTCATCTGATTTGTTAAATGATTTGCTTGAAACTTCTTCCCGTGCTTCTACTATGGGAGGAATGCAATTGTACAGTGTCGTTATCACGCGTAATGCTGAAATGAAAGAAAAACTTTCACCGGCACATTTTAATCAACTCATGGTTAAGGGGGCTCCTGTTGTACTTACATTTTGTGCAGATTTTCGTCGTTTTAGTAAATGGTGTGAACAGCGTAACGCAGTGCCCGGGTACAATAATTTGATGTCGTTTATGAATGCGGCAATGGATACATTGCTGGTTGCACAGACTTTCTGTACATTGGCGGAGGAAGCTGGTTTGGGAATTTGCTATTTGGGAACTACTACTTACAATCCTCAAATGATTATTGATGCTTTGCAACTTCCTGAACTTGTTTTTCCTATCACTACGGTAACGGTAGGTTACCCGGATGGTATTCCTGCCCAGGTAGACCGTTTGCCGTTAGAGGCAACTGTTCACGAAGAGTATTATCATGATTATTCCAAAGCCGATATTGATAAACTGTATGCTTATAAAGAATCATTGCCGGAAAATGAGCAGTTTGTGAAAGAAAACCGGAAGGAAACATTGGCGCAAGTATTCACAGATGTTCGTTATACGAAGAAAGATAACGAGTTCATGTCTGATAATTTATTGAAAGTGTTGCATCAGCAAGGATTTATGTGATTTATCATATGAAAAAAGAGAGACTGGAACTTTAATAGTCTCTCTTTTTTATTAACTGTTTTTCTTTTTCAGTGAAGATTCTATAGTTTCCAGATCGGCACGGAATCCCTTATCGACTTCGCATTGCCCTTTTACGGTTTTGCATGCGTGGAGTACGGTGGCATGATCTTTGTTTCCAATAAATTTCCCAATTTTCGAAGTAGAGAAATCTGTGTATGTCTTTGCCAAATACATCGCTACTTGACGTGCTTGTACCACTTCTCTTTTTCTTGATTTGGTATGAATGGCGTTGGTCTCAAGGCCAAAATGTTTGCAAACAGTATTGATAATGTCGTCAATACTGATACTTTTGGTCTCATTACGGACAACACCGCGAACGATATGTTGCGCCAAGTCGAGATCTATCTCCTTATTGAAGATTGTAGAACGTGCCATAATAGCGATTACGATACCTTCCAGGTCACGAACGCTTTCATTGACATTTTCCGCAATATAGTCTATAACCTCCGGTGGAAATTGCAATCCGTCACGATGGATTTTATTTCGTAAAATATTCTTCCGCAATTCTACTGTCGGTTTTTCCAACTCGGCTACCATTCCCCATTTGAAGCGGGTCAAAAGACGCTCTTCCATTCCTTGTAATAACACAGGAGCACGGTCTGAAGTCAGAATTAATTGTTTGCCGTTTTGATGCAGATGATTGAAAATATGAAAGAAGGTATTTTGAGTCTTGGTGACGCCTGCAAATTCTTGAATATCATCAATAATTAATACATCGATCGTCTGGTAGAAGTTGATGAAGTCATTGGTCGTATTGTTACGTACAGAATCTGTGTATTGCACCTGAAAGAGATGGGCCGATACGTATAACACTCTTTTTTCGGGGTATATCTCTTTGATTCTTGTACCGATGGCGTTGGCAAGATGCGTTTTTCCCACTCCGGATGCACCATGCAGGAATAAAGGGTTAAAAGCTGTACCGGCCGGGTTTTGGGCAACGGCTTCAGCGACGCTTCTTGAAAGTTTATTGCTATATCCTTCGATGAAGTTTTCGAAATTGTAGTTCGGATTCAGATGGGGATCCAAATCTTGAGGAGCCGGAGCGTGTAATATATTCGGTGCTTTATTACCGTTACCGCGAATAATGCTTGGTTGCGGTACGGCTATAGAACGGTTACTGGCTTCAAGATTTACCGTTTTATTCGGTATTGAAGTCCGGTCTACCATTACATTATACATCAACTTGGTTCCCTCGCCAATGACTTTATATAACGTTTTTCGTAGCAAGTCCACAAATTTATCTTCCAGAAACTCGTAAAAGAACTGGCTGGGTACTTGTACAATCAACGTTTTGTCCTCATATTTTAATGGTACAATGGGAACAAACCAAGTTTTATATGTCGAATCGGGAACATTGTCTCTAATAATTTCAAGACAGCGGTTCCACAGCCCGACATGATTCGATTCACTCATAACGGCTACAATACATTTATTAATTAAGCAAAACTTCTACGGTTGCAAAATTGGGAATCTTATTTGAGAAAAACAAATCTGTTTTTTCTTGTATTTCTCGTTGGAAGAATAATACCTTTACTTTCAGCTACTTATGATAACCCAATAAAATAGCCCCTTGAAAGAGGCTATTGTTTTTTTATAATGCTCTGTTTACTAATGTTTTAATTTAATTTTGATGCTCTGTTTTTATTTAGGCAAATGCCTCTCTGTTTTATTTCTTTTGGTCTGTATATGCACTTTACGAGACTTTTCAGTTTTCTGTTTTTAAGTTCTGTTATTTAGATGAAATCTATATAATACAGAAAACTACTTCTCTTTTTTCCCGAATAAAGAGAAGTGTACATAGCGTTTGGGATGTTCTTTCAAATCTTCAAGCAAACTTGCTGCATTGGCAGTAGTTGCGTTTAAATTGTTATATAATTGCGGATCATTTAAGAGTAATCCTACGGTGTTGTCTTTACTGTTTAATTTTTCTGTAACGATTTTTACATTAGCCAAGGTCTGTTCTATCTCATTAAAAGTGTTGGCATAATCTATTTTTTTCAAATTGTCGCTAATGCTTATGAAGTTATCTCCCAATGTGTTCAACTTACCGGTTAGCTGTGGAATGTCTCTTCCCATCAATACTTTCAGTTGTCCACTGGTCACTTCAAGATTAGCAGCCATTTTCTCTACGGAATGTAAAGTAGCAGGAATGCTTTGATCTCCCAGTATTGTATTTAATGAAGTCATTATGGAATCGAGTTTTGGGAGCATTTGCTCTATTTGCGGCATGAGAGCTGCCACACTTTCCATCATGCCATTATTTAATTTTCCGGGTATTGTATCTCCTATAGCATATTTTTCGCGAGGATTATTAGCCAGTAGAATGTCCATTCTTACCCCTCCCATCAGTTCGGATGTCAACTCTGCAGAACTTCCTTTGGGGATACGGAGCTCCGTATCCAGTTCTACTTCTACGACTACATTTTCGGCTTGATTGTAATCGTAATAAATATCCCGCACGATACCTACACGTACTCCATCTGCAAAAACAGGACTCGATTTAGCCAGTCCGTTCACATTCTTGAATTTTACATAGAAATAGCTTGAAGGTTTAAACATGTTTATTCCCTTCAAATAATTGATGCCGTAAACAAGTACGCACAAAGCAATAATTCCTGCAATACCTATTCTTACTTCTTTTGTAATGTATTTCATTTCAGTACTTTATTTATTTCGTTTCTTTTTGAATTCTGCAATAGCAGCGTTTATATTTATTTTCTCTCCATCACGGAAAGCAATGATAAAAGCATCTTTAAACTTGTCGGTGATGGTACGTTTGGATCGTAATACTTTAGTATAGTCTGATGAAGCACCATAAGTGTATTTATACAATCCTCCTTCTTTATAGTAATCTATATCTGTCAATCCCTTTAAGCGCTTGTCATTTTTGGCTAACGGCTTTGAAGAGGTTAGTATTTGTATTTTAAACGTTATTTCTCCATCATTTGTTGCACTTTCTACTGTAATAGGGCGTTGTGGGGAAGCTTTTGTTGTCGGATTGGTCTTGGTGTTTTCCTGTTTGGGAACGGCGGCTATTACTGTTTCAGGGGTCTCAGTACTCTCTTCCGGAATGATGGTGCGACTGGCACCGGTCAACCGTATTTCTTGCTCCCGTTTATAGGTAAGGAAAGCGCGATAAATTCCTTTTGCCAAAGTGCTGGTTCCTGCTTCCGTATTGAGGTAACGTTCTTCTTCGGGAGTCGATATAAATCCTAATTCCACTAAAATGCTGGGCATGGCACTTGCTTTCAATACGAGGAATCCTGCTTGGTGTACGCCACGGTCCACCCGTTTGCACGTATGGCGGAATTGTTTCTGTACAAGAGAAGCCAGATGTACACTTTGTTCCATATACTTGTCTTGCATGAACTCAAAAATGATGTATGATTCGGCAGAATTCGGGTTGAAACCGGCATAGCGGGTTTTATAATCGCTCTCGTAAAGGATTACTGAGTTTTCGCGTTGGGCTACGGCAAGATTAGCGTCTGATTTGGCAAGACCCAATGTCCAAGTGGATGCTCCTTTGGCAACACGGTTGTTGGCAAGGGCATTGGTGTGTATGGAGATAAACAGGTCTGCTTTTGCGCTATTGGCTATTTCAGCTCGTCGGTCTAATGGAATGAATACGTCCTTACTGCGGGTGTAGATTACTTTTACATCGTCGCAGTTCTTTTTGATCATGTTTCCTAACTTTAATGCCACATTCAGATTTATATTCTTTTCTTTCGAGATTTTGCCGACAGCTCCGGGGTCATGTCCTCCATGACCGGGATCAATGACGACAACAAAATCTTTGGCCCATGCACTACCGATACAAAGCGGAGAGTAGAGCAGTACAAGGCAGACGAATATATATAATATGTAATGTCTATTAAGTTTCATGTTATTGCAATGACGCTGCAAATGTAGTGGAATTTTGCTGAAAACTTGCTATTCGCCATTAAGTTTTGTGTTTTTTTCCATATTTCATGTCGTTTATTTCCGTGATTCGTTGTTACTTTGCATTTCAAAATAATAAATGATATAATAATGCTTAAGTTTCTGAAGAATTGGACATTGCCCATCGCCATGCTGTTGGGGGGCATAGGGTATCCTTTATTTATCAGACTTTCTTTTTTGACTCCGGCACTTATTTTCACGATGTTGCTGCTCACTTTTTGTAAGGTGTCTCCCCGCGATCTGAGACCGAAGCCTTTGCATTTATGGTTACTCTTGATACAAATATTCGGGGCGATAGCTGTTTATTTGCTCCTTTTTCGTTTTAATAAAATTGTGGCTGAAGGAGCGATGGTTTGTATTATCTGTCCTACGGCTACTGCTGCTGCGGTTATTACTTCCAAATTGGGCGGAAGTGCGGCAAGTCTGACAACTTATACTTTGATTGGCAATATAGGGGCGGCTGTTGCTGTTCCGGTTTTATTTCCGTTAATTGAGGTACATGCAGAGATTAGTTTTTTAGATTCTTTTCTGCTGATATTGAGTAAAGTCTTTCCTTTATTGATCTGTCCGTTTTTAACTGCGTGGCTGTTACGGCGGTTTCTCCCTCGTGTTCACCGTACTTTATTAAATTACCATGAACTGGCTTTTTATCTTTGGGCTGTGTCACTGGCTATTGTTACTGCGCAAACACTTTCTTCTCTGATAAATGATCCGGCCGATGGATTTACAGAAATAATGATTGCATTTGCCGCACTTGTAGCTTGTTGTCTACAATTCTTTTTAGGAAAAACTTTAGGTAGTTTGTACAATGATCGTATCAGTGGCGGGCAGGCATTGGGACAGAAGAATACAATTTTAGCTATCTGGATGGCACATACTTATCTGAATCCGCTTTCTTCCGTAGGTCCTGGAAGTTATGTGCTGTGGCAAAACATTATCAATAGCTGGCAGTTGTGGAAAAAGAGGAAGAAAGAGATGGAACAGTAAATAAAAGATCCGGAAATATATGGTTGTTTGTTAATCTTGGTTATTTTTTTATTTTCTTTGTTACCTGCTTGTTACGCGAATTGTATGATATTATAAACACATCGTCTCTTATATTACATTTTAAACTATAAATTTTATATCATGAAAGGATTAAAGTTATTATTGTTGAGCTTTTGCGTCGCTTTTGCCGCATGTTCGGTACAATCGCCTTCCGTACAGGTTTCGGACAAGGGTACTAAATGGAGTTGGGATAAAGGAACTATCGTTGTGGAAACTCCTGAACGTCCTGTCGGTCAAACCAGTGTGATTGGTTTGACAGCTCCTAAAATAGAGGCCGTTCGTGTTGGTTTTGTCGGTTTAGGAATGCGCGGTCCCAGTGCTGTGGAACGTTTTACTTATATTCCAGGCGTGGAGATTGTGGCTCTTTGCGATTACGAACAGGAACGTGCCGAGAAGTGCCAGCGCTTTTTGAAGAAAGCTTCCATGCCTAAAGCTGCTGTCTATTCCGGTGAGAAAGGGTATGAAGAATTATGCAAGCGTGATGATATTGACTTGGTTTATATTGCTACTGATTGGTTGCATCATTTTCCTGTAGCCGTCTGTGCAATGGAAAACGGTAAACATGTGGCTATCGAAGTGCCTTCGGCTATGAGTCTGGAAGAGTGCTGGGCATTGATCGATTTATCGGAAAAAACGCGCAAGCATTGTATGATTCTGGAAAACTGCTGTTATGACTGGTTCGAAATGAATACGTTGAATATGGCTCAACAGGGAGTATTCGGAGAGGTAATTCGTGCGCAAGGTGCTTATATTCATAATCTGGAACCTTTCTGGGATCATTATTGGAAAAACGGTGAGGCCGATAAATTAGGATGGCGTCTGGACTATAACATGAAACATCGCGGTGACGTGTATGCCACTCATGGTCTCGGTCCTGTAGCTCAAGCACTGGATATTCATCGTGGTGATCGTATGAAGACGCTGGTGGCTATGGACACAAAGTCGGTAGTAGGTAAGGCACTTGTAGAAGAGAGAACAGGAGCCGGCTGCGATAACTTCCGTAATGGTGACCATACTACTACACTTATCCGCACAGAAAACGGAAAGGTGATCGAAATACAGCACAATGTGATGACTCCGCAACCTTATAATCGCCTGTATCAACTTACGGGAACGAAAGGGTTTGCTAATAAATACCCCGTAGAAGGCTATGCTCTGGATGCTAAACAACTGACTGCTTCCGGTATGGAGCCGAAAGTAGATGATTTAAGTTCACACAGTTTCTTGCCTAAGGATGAAATGAATGCTTTGGTAGAAAAATACCAGCATCCGATATTGAAAAAATATGGTGAAATGGCCAAAGAAGTAGGGGGACATGGCGGTATGGATTTTATTATGGATAGCCGTCTGGTATATTGCTTGCAAAATGGTTTGCCATTGGATATGGATGTGTACGACTTGGCAGAGTGGTGCTGTCTGGCAGAGTTAGGCGAGCTTTCGATGGATAATGGTTGTGCTTCTGTTGCATTTCCCGATTTCACCCGTGGCGAATGGAATAAGATAAAAGGTTATAAACATGCGTATGCTACTCCGGAAGAGGAGGCTGCAATCATGGAAAAAGCAAAAGCCTTTACGCAGAAGTTGAAAGAAAAGGGTGCTGAAGAGTGGGCTGAAGATAAGTAGCCTCATTCCTTCTTTATTCGGATTTACATGAATGTTCCGGAGGGGGCATGCTTGTGAATCCGGGTAAAGAACCCTGTATGTGAGGGATAGACATTGCATGACAGGAAAGTAAAATATTACATCCGGATTAGTAATGATAGAAAATAATCAGGTACAACTGAGATTGCTATTTTGACAAGTACAGGTAGGAGTTGTTCTTCGAACCGATGAAGGACATTTGATACGGAAAGATTATTCCGAAAGATATTAGGTGTTGTATATCAAAGATTTAATTGTTTATTTGATAAACGGATAAACCGATATTCTTAGTCTGCAAGAATACGTTTTTAATGCTGTGTTAAATACAATCTTTTGCCGACAAGAATACGTTTCTTTACAGACAAAGAATTAATGTTTTGCGACGGGAGAAATAATATGCCGGGAACAGAATTAACAATGTTAAAATCAGATGCGCGGTTTCGCGTCAATATAACAAGTACTTTTTTCGCATTTCTTTGTATTTTTGTAATTCTTCTTTCCATCCGGCACGGATAGCTGCTTCGTCTTTACCGGCAAGAATTGCCTTGCGAACCGTATCCGTTCCCATCAATAGGTCGAACCAACGTGCCCGGTCGAAAAAGCCGTTTCCTTCTCCCGATTTCCAGTAGAAACGAAGAAAATAACGCAGTGTGAATCCGTTCACATTGTTGACTCTTCTCAAATCTTCTCCATAACAAGTTTGGTTTTTGTGCATCGGGTTTTTATCGAAACCGGGCAATGCTTGTGGGGTGAAACTAAAATCTCCGTATTTTTTGTTGGGTGCTCCGAGCACTTGAAACGGGAATGTGGTCCCTCGTCCTACACTGATACGAGTTGCTTCGAAAGGGCAGAGGGAAGCATACAGACGGATTGACTGATCGTTGGGTAGGTTAGGAGAGGGTTTGATGGGTGGAGAATAAGGTTGTCCGTGTTCCCATCCCGTCATGGCTACTACAGTCAGCCGGCAAGCTTCCGAGGTTTTATTGATCCATCCTTCACCGTTGATCATCAGAGCCAGTTCGCCGATCGTACAACCGTGAAGAACGGGGATAGGCAACATACCTACAAAGCTGCGGAAAGAAGGACGCAGTATAGGACCGTCTATGTAATCGCATGGGTTAGGCCGATCGAGTACAATCACTTCTTTGCCATTTTCAGCACAAGCTTCCATCACATAGAACAGGGTACTGATATAAGTGTAGAATCGGGCTCCGACATCCTGTATGTCGAACAAAATAATGTCGACATCCTGCAACTGGCGTACGGTTGGCTTTTTATTGTTTCCGTAGAGTGAGACGATAGGAGTACCCGTCTGGCTGTCTTTTCCGTCTTTTACCGTCTCTCCGGCATCGGCGTCGCCCCGAAAGCCATGTTCCGGAGCGAACACTTTCACCACGTTTATGTTTAAGCTCAACAGGGTGTCGAGCAGACAGGCCTGTTCTTCACCTATGACGGAAGTGGGGTTAATGACCATTCCTACCCGTTTTCCTTTGAGTAATGGCAGGTATTCTTCGGTACGTTCTGCTCCGGTGTTGAGAGTACCTTGTGCAAAAACTATGGTAATTCCAGCCAACAGGCAGGTGAGAATGAGGATTACTTTTCGGCGCATCTCGGTATTTTTTTGTAATATTGCACAAAAATATCCATTTGGATTGATTATTACAAGTTATAATAGATGAAGTTATGAATCCACTCGATTTAATTGATAAATATTATCCGCAGGATAACGAATTGAAACATATTCTGTTAGTACATAGCCGGTCGGTAGCCGATAAAGCTTTATGGATTGCCGCCCGGCATCCGGAACTGAAACTGGATGAGACCTTTCTGAACGAGGCCGCCATGCTTCATGATATCGGCATTTTTCTGACGAATGCCGCTCCCATCTATTGTTTGGGTACGGAACCTTATATTTGTCACGGTTATTTGGGTGCCGATCTGGTGCGTAAGGAAGGTTTCCCACAGCATGCTTTGGTCTGTGAGAGGCATACCGGAGCCGGGCTTTCATTGGAAGAAATCATTAATCAGCAACTTCCTGTCCCGCATCGTGAAATGTTGCCGGTGAGTTTGGAAGAACAGGTAATCTGTTTTTCCGATAAATTTTATTCTAAGACTCATCTTGACAGAGAAAAAACAGTAGATGCTGCCCGGAAGAGCCTGTCCAAATATGGTGAAGAAGGTTTAACGCGTTTTAATCGCTGGTGCGAACTTTTTCTATAGCACTAAAAAATAATTAAAAAGGGGGATTCCGATGTATAATTGGTGAAGATTGTGTACTTTTGCCCCTTCAAGCGTAAACTATTAGTTAATGGCGCCATTGAAAGCAAATACATTAATATCATTCATACTACTGTTTGTCTTACTGATGCTTCCTGATGAGGCACTGTCTCAGCGTCGCCGAAACAGGGGAGTGGAAGGAGGAAGAGAAAATTTTAATCCTCCTACGGTTCTGAACACAGACTCCTTGGGGACAGATTCAGTAAAAACCGATTCATTAGTTGTTGCTAAGCCTGCCAAAAAACAACCTTTGGATGCCCCGGTAATTTATTCGGCAAATGACTCTATCGTTTTTGAGGAAGGAGGATATGCACATCTTTATGGGGATGGGAAGGTAAATTATCAAAGTATAGAATTGGGTGCGCAGATCATTACCATGAATATGGACAGCAGTACGGTATTTGCTCGTGGTGTGACGGATTCGTTGGGAGTGGAAACCGGAAAGCCCGTTTTTAAAGACGGTGATACTTCTTATGATACCGAAGCGATCCGGTATAATTTCAAAAGTAAGAAAGGGTATATCAATAATGTAGTCAGCCAGCAGGGAGAAGGATACGTTACCGGTAATAATGCCAAAAAAGGGGCTGATGACGAACTTTTCATGCAGAATGGTAAGTATACTACTTGTGATCATCATGATCATCCCCACTTTTATCTCCAGTTGACAAAGGCCAAAGTCCGCCCGAAAAAGAATGTAGTGACAGGGCCGGCTTATCTGGTAGTAGAGGACGTGCCTTTACCATTGGCTGTACCATTCTTTTTCTTTCCATTTTCCAGCAGTTATTCTTCCGGTTTTATCATGCCTACTGTTCTTGATGATTCCTCCCGTGGATTCGGTTTGTCGGATGGTGGATATTATTTCGCCATCAGTGACATGATGGATTTAAAGTTGACGGGAGATATTTTCACGAAAGGTTCGTGGAGACTTGGGCTAGAGACGAATTACAACAGACGTTACAAGTTTTCCGGTTCTTTGATGGCCGATTATCAGGTGACAAAAACAGGAGACAAGAATATGCCGGATTATTCGGTTTCTAAGGATTTTAAAATAGTGTGGAGTCATCGGCAAGACTCCAAGGCAAATCCGAACGCTACTTTTTCGGCCAGTGTGAACTTTTCAACCAGTAGCTACGAACGTACCAATATTGGTAACCTGTATAATTCGCAGTTGTTGACACAGAATACCAAGACGTCCAGTATCAGCTATTCACGTACTTTTCCGGATATTGGTCTGACACTTTCGGGAACAACCAATATATCGCAGACGATGAAAGACTCTTCTGTTGCAATAACGTTGCCCGATCTTAATATTACCCTGACCCGACGTTTTCCTTTCAAAAGAAAAAAAGCAGTCGGGGCAGAGCGTTGGTACGAAAAGATTTCGTTTCAGTATACCGGACGTCTGACAAACAGTATCAAGACAAAAGATAATCTGCTGTTTAAATCGAATCTGATAAAAGACTGGAAAAACGCTATGCAACATCAGATTCCAATAAGTGCTACATTTACTCTCTTCAAGTATTTCAATCTGACTCCAACATTTAATTATACAGAGCGTTGGTATACTAATAAAACGGAAAATTATTACGATGAAGAGAAACGGCAATGGGTGGCAACGGATACTATCTATGGTTTCAATCGTGTATCTAATTATAATTTCTCATTGGGGTTGAGTACAAAACTTTACGGTATGTATAAACCTCTTTTTATGAAGAAAAAAGAGATACAGATTCGTCATGTGGTGACTCCGCAGATTAGTATAAGCGGGGCACCGGCGTTTGATAAATATTGGCAGGAGCACGAAGATAAGGATGGTAATATATACTATTTCTCTCCTTATTCCAATCAGCAATTCGGTACGGCACCACGTGAAAAGACGGGGTCGGTGACTTTCGATCTTTCTAATAATATCGAGATGAAATACCGGAATAGAAAAGACTCTCTTACTAAAATTAGTTTGATTGATGAATTGGGAGCTTCTCTTTCTTATAATATGGCGGCTAAAAAGCAACCGTGGAGCGATCTAACTTTACGATTGCGTTTGAAACTGACCAAGAATTATACGTTCAACTTGAGTTCTCGCTTTGCTACTTACGCCTACACGTTCGATAAGAATGGAGAAGTGACTACGGGAGATCGTACAGAGTGGTCTTATGGACGCTTCGGTCGCTTCTCCGGGTGGGGGTCTTCCTTTAATTATACCTTTAATAATGAAACTTGGAAAAAGTGGTTCGGGCCGAAAGATGATAAAGATCAGAAGGATAAAGATAAGGATCAGAATGGGGAGGATAGTGAGGATACGGCGGATACCGGCAGTGGTTCCGGAACAACTTCTAAAACAGTAGAAAAGGCGCAAGCCGATGCGGACGGTTATCAGGTATTTAATATGCCGTGGTCACTGAGTGTGAACTATTCATTTAATATCAGCGAAGACAGGAGTAAGCCCATTAATGTACATTCAATGCGTTATCCTTTTTCTTATACGCATAATCTCAATGCTTCTGGTAATGTGAAGCTTTCGAATAGATGGCAGGTGTCTTTCAGTACCGGTTATGATTTTCAAGCGAAAGAAGTTACTCAGACTTCGATGACTATCACGCGTGATTTGCACTGCTTCAATATGTCAGCCAGTCTTTCACCTTTCGGGCGTTGGAAATATTATAATTTCAAAATTAGTGCCAATGCCAGTATCCTGCAGGATTTGAAGTGGGAACAAAGAAGTCAGACTCAGAGCAATATACAATGGTATTAAAAAAAGGGCGAAAGCCCTTTTTTAGTTGAAAATTGAAAGTTGCTATGCAGCATAATATTTTTCTTATTTTCCTTTTCCCATCTCCATTCTCCCATCTCTCTTTTTTTCTTCTCTTCTTAGAAAATGATTTCTTTTTCTCCGTGTTCTCTTAAATATGCATTGGTCTTACTGAAATGCTTGTTTCCGAAGAAGCCGTTGTAGGCCGACAGAGGTGAGGGGTGGGCCGAACTAAGCACAAGATGCTTACTGCGGTCGATGAATGCTCCTTTACGTTGTGCATAACCTCCCCAAAGGATAAATACAAGATGCTCCCGTTCTTCTGCCAATGCGCGGATAGCTGCATCGGTAAATTCTTCCCATCCCCGGCGTTGGTGCGAGCCGGCTTGATGAGCGCGTACGGTTAATGTGGCGTTGAGTAATAATACGCCTTGTTCGGCCCACCGTGTCAGATTTCCGGTTGCCGGTGCTTCGATTCCCAAATCGTCTTTTATCTCTTTAAAGATATTGACTAATGACGGCGGGAAAGGTACTCCGTCGTTTACCGAGAAACAGAGTCCGTGTGCCTGTCCTGGCCCATGATAAGGGTCTTGTCCGATAATGACAACTTTTACTTTGTCGAAAGGGCATAGGTTGAAAGCATTGAATATCAGCTTTCCGGGGGGATAAATGGTGTATTGGCTATATTCGCTTTTGACGAATTCTGTCAGTGTACGGAAGTAATCTTTTTCAAACTCCGGTTGCAGATGGGCTTTCCAACTTTCTTCTATTTGTACGTTCATAGTATATAATGTATTTATATAAGATGTATATCGAGTGCTTCACATTCTTTTCGCATGTCTTCTGGCCAGATACTTGCCTGGATTTCTCCGATATGAGCTTTGCGTAAATAGAACATACAGAGACGCGACTGGCCGATACCGCCTCCGATAGACAGGGGGAGTGTGTCGTTCAGCAGACGTTTGTGGAAATAGAGTTCCAGGCGTTGTTCTTGCTTCGCCTCTTTCACCTGGCGTAGCAAAGCTTCTTTATCGACGCGGATACCCATAGATGAAAGTTCGATGGAGCGTTGCAATACATTGTCCCATAAAAGAAGGTCACCGTTCAGGCCGGGTAAATCATTAAGCCCTTTTGTGGTATAATCATCGTAGTCCGGAGCACGGCCATCGTGTTTCTTTCCATCACTAAGTTGGCAGCCGATACCGATAATAAATACGGCGCCGTACTTCTGGCAAATAGCGTGTTCGCGGCATTTAGGTTCTAATGCCGGATATAACTGGCGAAGTTCTTCTGCATGGATAAAGTGTAGTTTTTGTGGCAGGCAGGGTTTTATTTGCGGATACATTTCATACACCATGTATTCCGTGCGTATCATAGCGGCATAAATGCGGTTTACTATCTCTTTGAGGAACTCTACATTACGTTCTTCTGCCGTCATTACTCGCTCCCAGTCCCATTGATCTACGTACAGCGAATGCAGGTTGCCCAGTTCTTCATCCGAGCGGATAGCATTCATATCGGTATAAATGCCATATCCCGGTTCAATATGATAATCGGCAAGCGTCAATCTTTTCCATTTGGCCAGTGAATGTACAACTTCTGCCTGTGCATCTCCAAGATCTTTGATGGGGAAGGATACCGGGCGCTCTATGCCGTTAAGGTCGTCATTGATACCCATGCCTTTGAGTACAAAAAGAGGGGCTGTGACACGGCGCAGACGCAGTTCCGATGATAAATTCATCTGAAAGAACTCTTTGATCTGTTTGATACCGAGTTCCGTCTGTTTCAGGTCAAGAAGGGGTTTGTAATTCTGAGGTTTTATTAGATAACTCATAGGTTTATTATATGTTAATTGTCGGCAAAGATAGGAATAATATCTATATATGTATTGGTTTTTGTCTGAAATAATGTCAATATGATAAAGATTTCCTTGAAGTTGGTTTCAAAATAACATATCATTGAGTGGGAAATTGAAGGTTGTATCAACAAAAATAGTAGAAAGATTAGGAAGATACGAAGTTTTTGTCTATTTTTGTCGTCGCAAAACCGGCCCTGTAGTTCAACGAATAGAATGTAGGTTTCCGGTGCATACGCGCAAATTTAGCACCCTCCTCCAAAAACTCACAACTGGCAAAAGAGTTTGCCAAGTATAAAAATAACGTAAGCTCCTGTAGTTCAATGGATAGAATACTGGATTCCGGTTCCAATGATAAGGGTTCGATTCCCTTCGGGAGTACAAATTAGAGTCAACTTTCAAAAGTTGGCTCTTTTTGTTGCTGCACATTTTATGGTTTATGGCGAAATTTGCAGCGATTTGTGGTTCAAATGTGGTTCAAAATGCAACACAACCCAAAAGGGTGTGAGCCACATATTGAACTATCAGACCGTATAACCTGCAAGAAACCAATAAAATGAGTACAACTTTTAAGGCCGTGGTTTACGCGCACCACAGAAAAGAAGATGGCACTTATAATGTCAAAATACGTGTAACTCACAACCGCAAGCGCAAGCATCTCCCCACCTCCATATTTGTTACAAAGGAGGATTTAACGCGAGGGCTAAAAATCAAGAACGCCCAAGTAAACGACACTCTCAAGCGCAACATTGAGAACTACCAAAAAATAGTGGCTACTCTCCCCATAGAGAGGGCAAACGCTATGAGTGTTGAGCAAATAGTTGACTACCTGCAAAACTACAACAAGAACAATGGTATTTTTGAGCTGGATTTTATAGCCTTTGGTAGGCAGGTAGTGGAGGAAACGCGAGCCGCTGGCAGAGCTGGTACCGCAAGGAGCTACGAAACCACACTCAACTCACTGGTGCGCTATCTCAAGCGCGACACGCTCTCAATACATGAGGTAACGGTTAAACTCCTCACTGATTACTGCAACTGGCTCATAGAGCAGCCAGCACGACCCAACAGGGTAAAAGGAGAGCGTGCCCCCTCCTCATATTTGGGTAATATACGCATACTCCACAACAAGGCCAAGGCCATGTATAATGATGAAGATGCAGGGGTTATCCGCATACCGTTAAGCCCATTTAAGCGTTTTCAAGTACCACGACAGCCTCTCACTCGCAAACGCTCAATAACCATAGAACAATTACAGGCCATTATGCGAGTGCCGCGCAGAGTTGGCTACCAAAATTGCAAGAAATACCCGACATCGCGGCAAGAGCTGGCGCGCGATATGTTCCTGCTCTCCTTTGGTCTTATCGGCATGAATAGCGTTGACCTCTACAACTGCACCATTATTGAGGGAGACCGCATAACTTACCAGCGCACAAAAACCTCAAGCAGGCGAGCTGACCACGCCACCATAAGCGTTAAAATAGAGCCGTGTGTAATGCCGTTGGTAGAAAAGTACCGCGACCGCACAGGTAAGCGTGTATTTGATTTTTATCAACGATACACCACTGCCAGCGGTTTTAACGGCTATATTAACCGTGGCCTCAAGCTGGTTGGCAAAATGGAGGGTGTTGGAGTGGAAGATTTAGAGTTTTATGCAGCACGCCACACATGGGCTACATTGGCACGCAATAAGGCCAAGGTGGATAAAGCCACCATACATGAGGCATTAAACCATGTTGATGAGCAAATGAGAGTAACCGACATATATATAGACAGGGATTACAGCCAGCAAGATGCAGCCAACAAGCGAGTGCTGGCTCTTGTGGGCTTTACGGCTCCTCAAGATTGAGAACTCCCTGCGTAGAGGGGTCTGCTGGGGCTGGTGGGTTTTTATACCTGCCAGCCCTTTCTTTTCGTGGTTTGGGGTCGGGTTTGAACATACCGCCTTTACCTGTAAGCAGCCATTCTGCGCTAATATTGTAATAAAGCACCAACGGCACCAGCCAAAAAGGTTTGAGCACTGCCATTGTTATGTCCTTTTCCTGTGCGTAAAAATGCCGCTTGTTTATGTCGTATAGCCTGCAATAAGTTTGCCGACCTCTCAAGGCTTTACTCTCCAATAACATACGGATTGCCTCAAAAAAACGCTCCTTAATGGCGTTGTCAATGGCTCTACTCTCCTCTGTGCGCATACCATACAGCTTTATCAATAGTTTGTAGCTCCATTCTCATATCCTCAAGCTCATTGGTGGGCTTACCCGATATAATGGCAGCATCAATGGCCAGCTCAACATTGTGTATGGCTGCTGTGAGGCGGCCAGCGTTTACAGGCTCGCCTTTGAGGTAGCCCAGTAATATACCCTTAACAAGGGCAAACAACTCTTTATAATCCATGCCTCTTATTTTAATTCAGCCTGTAATTCTGCCCCAGCTCCGACAATAGGAGAGTGTAAGGCACTTTTTTCGCGTTGCTCAAGCTCATTGCGCAATGCCCCCAGCTCCCTGTTTAGCCGCTGTATCTCTCTATCCTTTTCTGCAATTAGTTCATCTTTGGCTTTAACCACCGAGGCAGGGAACAACTCCCCACTGGTTATAAGACGTAGTAGCTCGCTGGCCACAGCATCGGAGCTGTCTGCGACAATCTTTTTGACTGTACTTTCTTTTTGGTTGTCACCTACCTCAAACATACTGCCAACTCCTGTAATTAGCCACGCGGCATTAAAGCCGAACACCTCATGCCAATTTGCTGCGGTGCGCTTACCAAACGGCTTGCCATTTAGCAGGCTGCCAACTACCTGCTGTGTGGTACCGAGCATTTCAGCGGCTTGCCGCTGGGATATGCCCTGCGCCTTAAAATATTCCTTAATTTCCTTGCCTACGTTATCTGTTTGAAGCATAGTTGATTACAAAATTGCCGCAAAAATACTTCCAAAAAAGTTGTCGAAAAATTTGGTTTGACAGCCAAATTGGTTGTATATTTGCATCGTTAATACGTTTATACGATGCAAAAATAGACAAAAATGGAGACACTGACAACCATTTTACAGCCAAATTTGGAAAAATTGACCCCTGCGGACTATGCCAACCTGCGGTTTGGGGAGTTTTACCAAAAAATACCAGCTCTACCCAAAGCCCCTAAACAGGCTTTTGTAGAGGCCATAGCCGAGCTATGCAAAGTGAGCCAGCAAACCGTGCGAATGTGGGCTGCTGGGCAGCAACGCCCCGATGCCCTCAAGCAGGAACATATAGCCGCCTATATGGGCGTGCCAGTAGAAATCCTCTTTCCCCCAAAAGAAATATGCGAGCAATAGAATTTTATACCACACCCGATGGCGAGGTCACATTAAAAGCACAGGGCGAGGCAGAACGCCAGCTCAAGCAGGAAGATACGGACTTTATACAGGCCATGCTGGGTGTAATTATGGAGTATTACCCAAGTGCATACAAGGCTCTCATGGAGATATACCGAGGTAGCGAGGGCAACAAGCAATACCGTGATTTCCTTGCAGTACGCCGCTTTATAAAGTGCAATTTTGGAGTGTACGACAACACCATAGACATTGACGCTCAATGGAATTTTAATTTTGAGTTTGTGAGCTGCCCCCTGCGCGGAGAGTGTAAACATGACCACCTGCTCTGCCAGCCAGCGTTTGACAGCAAATTGAGTGAGCGACAGCTGGAGGTTATGCGCCTGTGTTATGACGGCAAAGATGATGGAGAGATAGCTGATACTCTCTACATAAGCATCAATACGGTTGCCAACCATCGTAAAACAGCTTTTAGAAAACTGGGGCTACACAGCATGAGTGAATTTATAAGATATGCCAACCAAAATAAACTCTTTAACTATGGCAAATAAAAAATATTACCGTGAACAGACAGGCCGCGAGGTAGCAATTACGGTGGTAATAATGGTAGTGGCTATCTGCTTTGTGATGGTAGATGAAAATGCTCCATACACAAAAGCACTGGCTATAAGGCAAACAGTTGGGCTGCTCATTGGAGTTGTGGCACTCCTGTACCAGCACCATTGTATGCACACCCCTCCCAAGGGGCAGCAGGAAGAAAAGGAGGACGGCAATGGAGAATGAAACCTACAAAGTGCGCTCCTTTTTGCAGAGCATAGTTGCCTGTGGAGCTGCCAAGGCAATAGCCACGCTGGAGCCTAAAAGCGACCAGCTCACACAACGCCAAGCATACGCTTTTTTGCGCAAGCGTGATGAGGAATTTGGCGGCCAGTGGGTACACGGCGAGGCATGGCTAAAACGCAAGGTGCAGGATGGCAGCATTAAGCCACGCCGCAAAGGCACCAAGGCAAACAGCCCACTCATATACTCCAAGGCAGAACTGCTGCAAGCACTGGCCGTTGAGGCGGCTCTGCGAGAAGATATTTTCAAGGGAACAAATCTTTAACTCACAATAAACAATGGTTATCAAAATTAAAAAGCTCGTTACCCTTAATTTTAAGGGTGTACTGGGCGAGCGAGTAATTGAGTTTAGCCCCACTATAACACAAATACTGGGAGCTAACAAAACAGGCAAAACCACCATAGCAGATGCTTTCCGCTGGTGCCTGTTTGGAGAGAACAGTGAGGGGCGCAACGTGTTTGGCGTGCGCACCAAGGATGCCAGCGGCAATGTAATACCCGACCTCCCACATGAGGTTACGGTTGTGCTCGATGTTGATGGCCGAGATATAGAGCTTAAACGCTGCCTGCTGGAGAAATGGACTAAAAAGCGCAACAGCGAGGAACGAGAGCTTTCCCTGCCAACCAGCTACTACATCAACGGACAAAAGTACACCGAAACCGACTACAAGGAGTATATAAAGAGCCTGTGCAAACCGAGCCTTTTCATGCTCCTCTCCACACCCAGCTATTTTCCCAACCAGCCAGCAGATGCACAACGTGCGCAACTCTCCAAAATGGTTGCTGTGCCCACTATGGAGGAGGTGGCACAAGGTAACAAGGGCTTTGTAGCACTCCTTGAGGAACTGGCCGACACCTCTCTTGAGCAATTCCTAAAACACGTTGGCTACCAAATTACGCAGATAAAGGAGGAGCTTAAATTTATCCCTGTGCGTATAGAGGAGTGCGAGAATACCATTGCCAAGTATGCCAACGCTGATACAGACTGGGCGCGTATTGAGGGGGATATCGCAGCCGTTGACTCTGCCATAGAGCGCATAGATGAGGAGATTGCCGACCAAAGCAAGGTTGTTGACGGCGAGGAGGCGGCCAAACGAACATTGCGCACCAACATCAATCGGCTCAAGGGTATAATCCTCCAGCTCACCAATGGCCACCGCGATGCCTACCAGCAGGAGAGTTACGCACAACAATCAATCTGCGCAACCCACAGGAACAAAATAGCCTCTCTCAACAGAGCGATAGCAGCCGAGCAGGAACGTAAGAGTTTTGCCGAGGCCGAGCTGGTAAAAGTGGCTACTGCCACAGAAGATTTTCGCGCTCGCTGGAATAAAACCGATGAGGAGGAGTTTGCCATTGATGAGAGCCGATTAGTTTGCCCAACCTGCCACAGAGAACTGGAGGCCGAGGACAAAGCCCAGCGCATTGCCAGCATGGAGGCCGATTTCAACCGCCACCACTCACAGACCATAGCAAACCTTGAAGATGAGGCCGAGCGTATAAAAGCGCGTAAGGCCAAATATGAGGTAGAGATTGAGGCAGCAACAAAGAAAATGGAGGAGCTGAACGCACAGCTCTCCGAGGCTCAAAAAGCACTGGAGGAGGCAATGGCCGTGCAGATAACAGATGCCGAACAGCGTATAAAAGCAGATGGCGAGATTGCCAAGCTCAATGAGGAGGTTGCAAAACTTACTGCCGAGCTTGAAAAGCCCAGTGAGAACACAGAGGCAGCTGCCAAGGCGGTTGCAGTGGCCAACCTCAAAAAGGATAAAGCCGAGTTACAGACAAAGCGTGATGCCCTCCGCGACAGCCTCAATGTGCGCGTGGCCATTGCCAGTGCCAACAAGCGTATTGCAGAGCTACATGAGCATGAAAAGACGCTCAACGCCCAGCTATCCCAGCTGGAGGGTAAAGAGGATACAGCCAAGGAGTTCCAGCTTGCCAACATTGATGCTCTTGAGCAGCGAGTAAACAAGCTCTTTAGCGTGGTAACATTTACCATGTTTGACCGCAAGCTCAACGGCAACATAACCCCCAAGTGCGAGTGCTGCATTGGCGGTGTGCCTTACAACGACCTAAACGCCGCAGACCGCGTAAATGCAGGCATTGACATAATAAATGCCATTTGCCGCCACACAGATACCTATGTGCCATGCTTTATTGACAACGTGGAGAGTATTAACGACCCACTGCCAATGTTGAGCCAGTGCATACAGCTCATAGTTAGCCGAGATAAAACACTCCAAATAATCAAATAACCCTTAACAGGAAAGAAAAATGGAACAACCCACCAACACCACACAGGCGGCACAGCCAGTAACCGTGCCGACCTCACAGAGCGCAGTAGCTCTAAAGCGTTTCCAAGAGGAAACAGCAGACATGGTACTCACAAGAGTAGAGGCCATGACCGATGCAGGCGAACTGGTACTACCTGCCAACTACCATGCTGGCAATGCCGTAAAACTGGCATGGCTCTATCTCCAAACCGTAACCGACAAAAACGGCCGCCCTGCCGTTGATGTATGCACAAGAGAGAGCATTTGCAACTGCTTCCTTGAAATGGTTATAAAGGGGTTGAGCGTAGGCAAAAAACAGTGCTATTTCATCGTTACAGGCAACCAGCTCTCTTTTTGGGAGGATTACCGTGGTAAGCTCATGCGCACCAAACGCGACACAGATATTGCCGATGTAAATGCGCAAGTTATCTATGAGGGCGATAAATTCGCCTACTCCGTAGATGAGAATGGCCACTATCAGCTTGTGAGCCACGAAACGAACCTCTCCAATATCAACATCAACAAAATAGTTGGAGCCTATGCAGTGGTTATAAAGGACGATGGCAGCCGCTACATTGAGGTAATGACTATGGAGCAGATACGCAACTCATGGATGCAAGGAGCAGCCAAGGGCAACAGTGGTGCGCACACAAAGTTTACAGACCAAATGGCCAAGAAAACGGTTATGAGCCGTGCCTGTAAAATTGCACTGGGCAGCTCTGAAGATGAGGAGGAGGAACGCCCCGATGAGGCCGCAGCCCAGCGCGATGCAGCCCAGCTCAACATTGGAGGCCAGCCCAAGGTGCTCCCCACAACTCCCTACGAAGATGTTACCTCACAGGCCACCGAGGTTGTTGATACAACCACAGGCGAGGTGGTAGGCCAACAGGCCATTGAGGTAGAGGCAAAGCCAGCCAAGGCAAGCGGTAAAAAGTGCCCACTCTAACACCAGCCAGTTATGCAGCTTAAAGTTATTGGCTCCAGCTCCAAGGGTAACGCCTATGTGCTGGACGGACAGCGCGAGAGCCTTGTTATAGAGGCTGGCATAAAGCTCAAAGAGGTAAAACGAGCCATTGGCTTTGACAACCTCCCAAAGGTTGTGGGCTGCATAATTAGCCACTCTCACAACGACCATGCAGGGTATGCCGCCGAGTATGCCATGGCAGGAATTAAGGTGCTGGCCTTACAGGCCACACTGGAGGCCAAAGGTATAAGGCGCAACTGCATGGCCGTTGAGGAGGGCAAGGGCTACAAGGCAGGAGGTTTTACGATTTACCCATTTGAGGTAATGCACGATGTGCCCTGTGTAGGCTATGTGGTATGCCATGAGGAGTGTGGCAAACTGGTATTTTTTACCGATACATACGCCTGCCAGCACTCTTTTACAGGAGTGACGCATTATCTCATTGAGGCGAATTACTGCGATGAGAGACTGGAGGCCAACATTGCCGCAGGCAGGGTGCCCCAGCTCCTACGCGACCGCCTCCTAACAAGCCACATGGAGATAGGCAATACAATCGCCTTTCTACGCCGCAACCCTCTCAAGGCAGTACGCAACATTATACTGGTACACTTGAGCGATGGCAACAGCGATGAGGCACAGTTTATTGACAGAACCATTGCCGCTACTGGCAAGCGAGTTTACGCAGCGCGTGCTGGCATGGTAGTGGATATATCAGCCCAGCCATTATGAGGTACATAACAGAGGCCACGGGCAAGCTCATTGAGGAGATACTGGAACTGCAAATATCCCAACTCAAGGCCGTAAACTCCAAGAGCCTACGGCTGGCAAACAAAATACGGCTCACACAAAACGCATTAAAAGAATTAATCAATAACAAAACCATTAAAAATGGAAAAACTAACAGCAAACAAGGCTGATGCAGTAAAATACTACAATGCTGCCAGCGAGGAAACAAAAGAGGTATTGAGAGAGCTTTTCGGAGCGGAGCCTTTCAAATTTGACTACCGCTCCATAAAAACCTATGGCGATGCCTGCCGACATTTAGGTATGAGAGAGCACCTAATTACTGGCACTCCCGACTGCGACAAAGAGGCATTGCAGATGGCCAGTGCAGCCTATAAGCTCATGGTAATATGCAAAGCTCTCAACAACGGCCAGCCCTACGATGAGGACGGCACAACGTGGTGCCCGATATACTGGTTTTACACCAAGGACGAGCTTGCCGAGATGAGCGAGGAGGAACGCAAGGCCAAGGGCATTAAGCTCCTCTCTGCTGCTAGTGCGGGTTATGCGGAGAATTCGGGTGTCCGCTGTGCGAATACGGATAATCGGTGTGCGACTACGGATGCGAGTTATGGTTTCCCCCTTGTGCTGAATAGCAAGGATAAAGCCGAGTACGTTGCAGAGCAGTTTGAGGCTCTGATTTTCCAGTGCTACGGCATTAAGGTTAAGGAGGAATAAACCATGGCCGTTGAGAAAATAATCATTGAGGCTGCCAGCAACGGCTTTATTGCCTCAAATGGCAAAGGCGTGAAAATAATTGGCAACAACATAGATGAGTTAAGCAAACTCATTGCCGAGCAAACAGCAAAGGCTGTGAAAAGCACCATGTTTGGCAATAATCCTGTGGCGTTGACAATCTCCGTAGAAACAATAATAACACCCCAAAACAACAAAGAAAAATGAGCAAGTGGTTTGAGTGCAAAGTGCGCTACAACAAAATAGTTGAGAACGGCGCACAGAAAAAGGTAACAGAGCCATATCTTGTTGATGCTCTCTCCTTTACCGAGGCCGAGGCACGCATCATGGAAGAATTGACACCCTATATCAGTGGGGAGTTTGAGGTGGCCAGTATCAAACGCGCCAATTACTCCGAGGTGGTTTTTGCAGATGATGCCGACCGCTGGTATGAGTGCAAAGTGGAGTTTGTTACGCTCGATGAGCGCACAGCCTCCGAGAAAAAGACAGCCAGTAGGCTGCTGCTTGCTGCCAACGACCTGCATGATGCCATGAGCCGCTTTGACAAAACCATGAGCGGCACCATGGCAGATTACAACGCACTCTGCATAAAGGAAACGGCTCTCATGGACGTATATCGTGTGAAATTGGCCGACAAATGCGCGACAACCGCCGAAAAGTAACCAATCAATACCCCCCCTGTTGCGCCCAAATGCGCGACAGGGGGCTTAAAAACAGCGACAAGGCACATGGCAAATAAAGGCTGGATAAAGCTACACAGGCAAATGCTGGATTGGGAGTGGGGGCAAGACCCTCATGCCTTTGCCCTGTTTGCTCGCCTCCTACTCATGGCCAACAATGAAGATGGGTGGCGTTATCGTGGTGTTACATACAAAGCTGGGCAGGTAATTACAACTACTCGCAAACTCTGCAAGTTGACAGGACTAACAATTAAAGTTCTGCGTAACCGCCTTGATTGGCTTGAGCGTAGCGGTGAGCTTACCGTTGAGGGCATACACCAAACTTACACCCTCATTACGATTAACAATTATGCCTACTATCAAGGTCTGACTTATGAACCCTCAAGGGCACAGCAGGGGCAAATGCAAATAGCTGATATTCATACGCCTTACAACCAGTATGCAAACAGCGAGGGCACAGCAGGGGCACAGCAGGGGCACAGTTTTTGGCAAACAAAGGGCACAGTTGAGGGCACAGCAGGGGCACAGCTAACACCATTTATGCAGAGCGAGTTAATTGGCATAATTCAAATATTGGGGCACAGCATGGGGCACACCGAGGGCACGCTGGAGGGCACTATATCAAGAATATATAATATATTATCTTCTAATGAAAAAGAGAAAAATAATTTCACAGAGAATATAATAAATACTCTTTCGCAAAATTTGCAAGATACAGAAAATGCACAGGCAGAAAAAACCGAGGTGCAGAAAAAAGCAGCTCCTAAAACAGCAGAGCCGAGCAGTGAGCTTGAACAGCAGTTTGAGGAGTTCCGCAAAGCCTATAAAGGCCGCAAGCGTGGCCATAAGGAAGAATTTGAAAATTTTAAGAAGAAAAATACAGACTGGCGCGAAATCGTGCCGCTGCTCATGCCAGCTCTGCACAGGCTGGAGGAGTATAATGCCGCCGCAGTAGCGGCTGGCAAGTGGGTACCCCAGTGGGCAAATCTACAAACATGGATTAACCAACGCCGCTGGACGGAGGAGCTGCCAGCAGTAGCCTCTCCTACCAGCCCCCAGCAGGTACAGGTTGCCACCCCTCCTACTGGCGATGATTACGCATGGCAGGATTTTGGTAGTATTGACAAATAATAACACACTATGGCAGGATTGACAAACATAGGTGATGCAGTAGCAGCCACGGTACGCTCCGTAGAAAATGCGAGAGAGTACACCCGACAGCGAGAGGAGCGCGAGCTTGAGGAGAAAATGCGCAAAGAGCATGAGGCTCGCATGGCCGCCGAACCTCAAACCGAGGAGGAAAAGGCCAAGGCCGAGGAGGCCGCTCTGCTCAAACAGAACATTATGATGCTTGACAGGGGCATTGAATGTGCTAAAGCAGTAATGCGCAAGGAGGCTGTATTAAATGCCCAGTTGGAGATTGAGAATATTTTCCAAGCTCATGCCCGAATGCTCATTTGGATAGCCAACAATGTAGTGCTGGCACACCAGCGCAGAAAGTTTGTGGTAGATGATAACAACCGCGATATACTGCGTTTCCTGCTCTACTACTTTAATGGCTGCCCCAAGGCCGAGGAGGTTTTCCCTAACAGGGGTTACAAGCTCCACAAGCACCTCATGCTCATGGGCGAGGTTGGCACAGGCAAAACTCTCCTAATGCAGATATTTTCCGAATACCTGCATTACACCAACAACCCACGCGCCTTTTACAACTTGAGCGTAACGCAGATGGTGAACTACTACACGCTGCACAACAACCTTGACCGCTACACCTACTATGAGGAGGAAAACCGAGGTTTCCAGTGTACCCCTGTAAACATCTGCCTCAATGACATTGGCACCGACAGCATTACATTTTTTGGAATGGATACAAAGTTGCTCACAAACCAATTTCTGCACGCTCGCAACGAAATTTGGGTACACTACCACAAGTATGCCCATGTTACTACCAATTTGACGCTGGAACAGCTAAAAGAGGAGTATAAAGACGGCTTTGGGCGGTTGGTGGATAGGTTCAAAACATACAACATAGTGCCAGTTGGAGGTAAAAGCAGACGCTAATAAGCCCGATATGGCGCGACAGAGCGCGAATGTCGCACTTTAAGGCCAAGAGTGGTACAAGTTACCATTCGGAGTGGAGAAACGCGACAGACGCCAAATAAACAGCCAAATCAGAAGTAATAACGACAACCAAATAGAACGTATGGATAAAAATAGTAACCAGTATGAGAGCATTAAGCAAAAGCTGCTGAAGCTCCAAAAACTCGCCGAACAGGGCTACCGAGGCGAGGCAGATGCCGCCAAAAGAGCCATTGAGCGTTTATGCGCCCAGTATGGCATTACGCTTGAGGAGGTGCTTTGTGTAGAACAGCCCAAACGCTATGAGTTTGAGATTGGCAGGTACAAGTATATGCTCACTCTTTTCAACCAGTGCTACGGAGTAGTTACGGGTATAGGCAAGTTGAGATATTACCAACGCTCTCGCAACAAAATAGCCGTGGATTTAACGCCTCTCCAGTATGCCGAGCTTTCCAGCCTCTTTGAGTGGCACAAAGCTAATTTCCTCAAGGATTTGGCGGCTATGCAGGATACCATTTTAGAGGCATACGTCAACAAGCACAATATTTTCCGCACTCTCTCCGATGAGGAGCGTGCCGAGCGTGATGCGCGAGAGGAGGAACTTACCCCTGCCAAGCTCCGCAGGTTACAGGCTATTTTGGCCATGCAGAGCGAGCTGGGAGATAATACTTACCATAAAATGCTGACAAATGGCTAATATAAAAATTTCAATAGAGGATTTAGGGCAGGACTTTACAGCTCTTTATACCAATGAAAAGGGTATAGTGATAGATGCAAAACCATTTCAAGCCGCTTTATGGCGTGGAGCTATAATCCCAATACATGATACCACGCTTTGTAAAGTCGGCGAACCTCTACCAATACATTGCCCTCCTCATATTGAGTACGGTTTTTTAAGATATAAAATAACTAAAATAGAGCAAGTTGCAAAATGAAAAAGTTACAGTATAGCCAACTGGCAGCGGAGATACACGACAACGCCCTAAAACATGGCTGGTGGGAGGATAAGCCCAGCATGGAGCATTTTCTTACGCTGGTAGTGTGTGAGCTGGCCGAGGCTGTTGAGGCCGACCGTATAGGCAAAGTAGCCGATATTACCTCCTTTGAGCAGCGCATACAAGAGCCGCCCAGTGAACATGAGGCAGCCACATACCAGCAGCGTTACGCATACTGGTTTGAAACTTATATCAAAGACACTGTGGCCGATGAGCTGGCCGATGCGGCCATACGCCTGCTGGATTTGGCAGGAGCGTATAATTGCAACACTAACAGGGTATGTTTGATATATGTTGTAACAAAGCTCAACTCCTTTACAGAAAATATCTTTGCCATAATGAAAGATATTATCTACTACAAATACACCCTTGAGGAAAGAATAAATTATGCCCTTTTTCAAATTGAGAAACTGGCCGAGATTTACAAGATAGACCTCTTATGGCACATAAAGCACAAAATGCTCTATAACGCCAGCCGACCCTACAAGCATGGTAAGGCTTATTAAACCCTAAAAGCGTACATATAACGAACATTATCACCCAAAAGATATGACAACGGAAAAAACAAAAGTAGCTGTGCTTACCTTGAGCCAGCAGTACCAAAAAGGGCACCCCAAGGAGGGGCTGCCAACCGAGTTTGTGGAAAAACTCAAGGCTGGTGTTAAGCTCCACACCATACGCTCAAACTATGAGCTTTGGGCAAAGCGTGCCGAGCAGATAAACGCAGGCAAAATGGAGCTTTCAATCCGTGTGTGGAGTGGCAAGCCTTACCGCTCGCAGCAGGTGGAGGTTGTACGCCTCACAAAACTGGGAGTGCAAAGAGTGTGCATTACTCGCATGGGTGCCGACCATGAGCCAGCCGTGGAGATTGATGGCCGCATCATAGACCGAGGAGCCGCAATGCTCTCTAAAAACGATGGGCTGGAATATTGGGATTGGTTTAATTGGTTCCTCAAGAGCACTACCCAATTTGAGGGTGTAATTCTCCAGTTTACCGATATGCGCTACTAATACCTAACTCAACACTGCCAATGGAAAACGAGATTTGGAAACCTGTTGAGGGCTATGCTGGCTATGAAGTTAGCAACATGGGAGAAGTGCGCAAAATTGGCACTGACACACCTCTGCGCTTTGTAGCTGGTTATGGCATGAGGAGGGTAACATTGCGCAGTGGGGATAATTACAGGCTTGTGATGGTTGCTCGCATAGTGCTGGAGGCGTTTGTGTGCCCACAGCCAGCAGGGCACAAGCCCAGCGTGATAGACGGCAACTATGAGCATTTGAGCCTTGATAATTTGGAATGGGTAGAACGCCGCAAAAAGTTTTACAAAAAGAACCGTAACAATTATAAACGCAAGAAAATCAAGCTATGAAGATTGGAAAAGATAAGATACAGCACTTTGGTGTATGCCTCATTGCAACACTGGTGATGAGCAGTGCCGCATGGCTGACAAGTGACAACTTAAAGGAGGGTTGTGCCATTGGCATTGCTCTCACCGTAGGGCTGGCACTGGGCAAGGAGTACGGCGATAAAAACGCCACAGGAAATCATTGGTGCTGGTGGGACTTGCTGGCCGATTTATGCGGCATACTGGTGGGCGTATTGCTCCTAATGCTCTCCAGCAAGTTAATGGAGCTACTGATTAAATGACTGATTAACCAAATAATATAACCCATTATGCAAGAAATAAATGCAACCAAGCGCACGGATATTTACCAAATAGACCCGCGCAATGTAGATGTAGTGGCAGGCTTTAACGTGCGCCGAGAGTTTGCCATTGATGAGCTGAAAGAACAAATCAAGCTCAATGGCGTGCTCAACCCCATTACTGTTATACCCACTAAAGCCGCCGATGGCACCGAGCGTTACAGGCTGGTGGATGGAGAGCGCAGGCTCCGTGCAACGCTGGCAGCCATTGAGGAGGGTGCCGACATACGCCGTATTAAGGCTATCTTCCTGCCACGCAACACCAGTGAGGAGGAGCAGCTTGTGCAGCAGATGATGCGCAACGAGGGCAAAAACTTCACCGAGTATGAGTGTGCCATTATGTTCCACCGTTTCAAGGAGGCTTTTGGTTACTCTCAAACCGAGATAGCAGCCAAGTTTGGCAAAAGCCCTACGTTTGTAAGCCGCTGCTTGAACCTCATGGAGCTGGCTCCCGAAATCCAGCAGAAACTTGAAAGCGGCGAAATCTCCACCAATGCCGTGCGCGAGATAGTAGGCCAAAACAAGGATAATGAGGCCGCACAGGTAGAGGCCGTAAATGCCGCCGTGAGCCAAGCAAAAGCCAGCGGCAAGCGCACAGCCGACAACAACGATGTGCCAGCTCATGTAAAGCTCCTCAAGGCCATTAAAAAAGCCAGTTTGGCATTTAAGCAGGCCGTGGCTCTGCGTAATGAGTTAGGTGATGATACCGTACTGGATGTGGTTTGCTGCCGTGCCTCAATAGAGGCCGTTGCTGCGCAGACGCAGGTTGTGCTTGAAATGGTTGAGAGCTATAATAAGGCTATGCAAGATGGCAATAAATAAACTCATGCGAGAGCCAGTAACGGGCTGCTTTTACACGCTCCAAGTCTTTACTGGCTCTCCTGTACCAAACACACCCGACCCAATGAGATACGCATTGCGAAACCGAGATAAGCTAAAAGAGGCGTTTGGAGAGGCTTTTTACATTGAGCTAATAAAATGCCTATCCCGACACTTTCAAAGCGACAGCGCAAACGACAGGTGTCAAATTGAGGGTGTTTCACGCCCTGTTATCAAAGTGGCTGGCCTCTCCCACGGCACAACGCACATTTTTGTTGTGCTGGGGCAGACATACGATGTTGTGAGGCTGGCATACTACAAAACCGAACAGGCATGAGCGAGCAGATAACCATACAGGAGGCCAAACAACTCAAAAAAGAGTGCGAGAAACGCATTGCAGAGCTTGTGCATGGTTTTGAGGAGCGCACTGGCTATGTAGTGCATGAGGTAGAACTGGAGCGGCATACGGTTGTGGGCTTTGCAACAAGTTCCACGGAGTTTAGCCGCACTGATGTAAAACTAATAACCGAGGTAAAATGAAACGAGAAGATGGGTATTTTACACCCAATCAAATCAAGCTGGCCAAAGAGATTGCCCAGCGAATTGCAAAACTGCGAAAAAGCGGTTGCGCTATTGTTGGAAAGGCTGGTGAACTGGTGTGCTATAAAAGTAAGGATTGGCAACACTCCACCGAGAACATAAACCACGCTGGAGCAGACCCTGTTAGAGTGCCATATCTTGAGTGCGGAAGCATAACCGATAGCGGAGCCGATGATGAGCTGTATTTTGAGGCTGGTTACTTGAGAGAGGAGGATGAGCTATGGGAGAAATAGTTGTAAATCCACAGACATGCAAGCTCTACATGATAGTGTTAGGAGTAAATGGCGGAAACACGGAAAAGGAGATAACAGCGGAGGATATTGCCAAGTTCTCCGAGAGCCAGCGGAAACTTGTAGATACTCTCCAACAGCAAGCAGAGTTAATGCGAAAATTAGCCGAAATACAGGAGCAAGCCTCACAAGAAATTGAAAAAATCCAGTGTTTTTGCAATGCAGAAAGAGAGTGGCGGCATGAGATTAAGCAATGGGCAAAACTGGGCTGGGGCTATAAGCCCAAACTCCACACAGCAGCCAATAAGCCCCACCGAGCCAAACCATACTGGTACCGCACACGCTCTTTTTGCGTGCGCAGAGGCTACCATTAGGGCATAAGCCCATTGCCTACTACATAGGCAAGTATAACTACTGGTGTATGTATAATAATATAATAATTACTTACTATGGCAATAATATTTACAGAAAGAAGTGAGCAGATAGACCGCGCTGGGTACGAGGCATGGCATGAGTACCAGCGCACTCACAATGGAGATACACCCGACCACTCCGAGAGCTTTCAAATGGGAGCCGAGTGGGCAGACAATAACCCCCAAAAGCACAACCACACTGTACTGGCCATAAGATGCCACAAATGCGGCTGCGTGTACTTTGCCCATGCGCTTGATGAGCCTGTAACTGGTAGGATGGCAGAGGAAATAGCTTACTCCATTGGCATTGGCGATGTGCCATTCATAACCTCCAATGATAAAATAACTCTCTCAAGCTGTGGGTGCGATTTGGCAGAACTGGGAGAGCGCGAAAACTATAATGAGCTATGAGTATAAAAGAGCTTTTTAAGTTTGTGTGTACTGGTGGCCCTTATGGGGATTGCATGAGCCACTACCGTATAGAGATGAGGCAACCATGCACAGTTGCCCAGCTCATAGAGTACATAAACAGCAAAGATGAATGGGGCGAGGTTTATATCAACCCCAAAGATTGGTTGGGCATAGAGAGCACGGCCAAATTTGAGTACAACAACCATACACAGCATAAACCATTGGCCATACCTCCATTCTTTCACAATCTCCGCATTACGAAGATTGAGGCTCATGGCGGCTGGAGCAGTATGAATTACTTTGTAACACTGGAGGCAGAATTATGAGAGTTGCATATTTTGGAACATGGGGGCGTGCAGGGCATTTTGTACGGCCTATCGAGGGTAATTTTACCAAGCAGGAGCTTGAGGCGTTTACGAGGATTGATTGCGATGTTTTCCAAACGGCGATGGCAGCTGAGGGCTACACCTATTGCCAGTATAACGATTTTATGGGCTATTGCATACCGTTTAGTGCCGATGATAAACGGTATGGCTGTATCACTGCTATATTTGTTGAGGGAGCCAAAACTTCTGCCGATATACTGGCTGTTATTGAGCGTGATTCACGCCTCTCATTTCAATTTTGGAAACGGAGGCCAAAGGTTACTGATTTCCCCAAAGAGGAGGCAGAGCTATGAACAAAAAAGTAACAACGCTATACTCAAGTAAAGTATGGTTGAATGAAGAAGCCTCTCCTTCCAGTGGTAATGTATGCGCGTATGATGGCCGTATTGTGTATGATAATCAAGAGTATGTTGAATCATATTTACGCATATCTGATTGCAGGAAAACCATAGTGCTACATAAGGCAGACTATGATGAGAGAGCCGACTTTATAGCCAAAATGGAGTTGCTGCATAACGAAATTGGCAAGTTTATAGAACACTTAAAAAGTACGGAGAATGAGCTTACCAATGAAAAGCCTGTTTGACAGCCTACCGCTAACGGAGCAACCCCAGCCACACCCTTATGCAGGTGAAACGTGCAGGCATTGTCAGCATAGGGTGCGGTTTGAATTTTACCACTCTATGCGAGTAACACAGCACTGCGAGCTGCAACCCACTCGCCGCAACACTGCTGGCTACAAGCGCATAAAAGTTACTGACCCTGCCTGCTATAACTTTAAGAAAGAGGAATGAAACCTCAAAACCATAAAACAAGAGAAAATGCAATTTACCGTAGAAATCAAAAAGGAAGTAATTGAGGCCGTGCAAAAATGCGCTGCCGATATTAAGCAGCTCCTCTCCAATGCAGAGGGACAACAAGATGAGAAAACGGCCACCGTTGGCCTACTCAAGGACAGAGCACGCGACCTGCGATATGAGGCCGACCTGCTGGAGGGTGTGGCAAACACCTATGCAGAGGGTGTGAGCGATATGCTGCTGGATAAGCGCATTGAAGATTATGCCGCATACAAGGCACAGCAAATAATGCGCGACCATGAGCCAGCCTACAACGTACACTGATATTGGCAGCGACTACCTCCAGTATGCCAAGGCACAAGCAAAGGCCGAGGCAGAGCTGGAGGTTGAACGGTGGGTGCGCATCAGCATAGAAAGCGGTCAAGGCTCACAACGTACCGTATTGCATACTTATGAGATGCCTGTGGCTATGTTGGAGCGTTGGAGCTGGGTTATAAATTGGCGTGTGGCTCGCTACATCTGCCAGCAGCCCCGAAATCCAGTACATACCTGCTATGGCTACGAATATCGGTACAAAGGTGTGCGCGTTGGCTGGCAGCAGGACATCAACACACTGGTTGCCGCCAAGGCAAAATACACCAAGCGGCTCCGAGCTGTGGAGGCATACATTGCCAGCCAGCAGGGCAATATGTTTTTTGACCCTGCCAGTGATGAAATCCTCCTCAAGGCACAGGCCAAGCTCAAGCAGGCAAAGCAGGACATTGAGGCTGCCCATGAGAGAATGAAAACCAAGTTTAACAGCATACACAAGGCATAGGAATGGATATAGAAAATATAAAACGCTTACCATTTGTAGTTGAGGCTTACAAGCTAATTTATCCGCAATACAGCAGATGTGAGATTTGTGGGCTGCCATGGGCAGTATGTAAATCTAAGACGGTGCCCTTGAACGGCTCTATGGGGGTGTTTGCATTATGTGAACACTGCTGGAATAAAGCAACTCTAATGGAAGTAATGAAAGCTCACACAAAAACTTACATTATGCAATACACTGGTATAGCAGAAGAAAACGACCGCGAGCGATTTGTTAAAGAAAACCCACTTGAACAAGTGCTCCAATGTGTTGAAAAAGAATACAATAAAACCAATAATCAAAAATGAAACAGGTATTTTACGACCTTGAAACCACTGGCACTAAATACTGGCGCAATGGCATACACCAGTTGAGCGGTTTGGTGGTTATAGATGGCGAGGTTAAAGAGGAGTTTAATTTCCATGTGCAGCCCAATCCCAAGGCCGAGATTGAGGAGGAAGCACTTAAAATAGCCAACGTAACGCGAGAGCAGGTAATGGCTTATCCTCCTATGTGGGGAGTAAAAGAGCAGTTCACAGCCATACTGGCCAAGTACGTTGATAAGTACAATAAGACCGACAAATTTTTCCTGTGCGGTTACAACAATGCACCGTTTGATAACCAGTTCCTCCGCGCATGGTTTGTGCAGAACGGAGACAACTACTTTGGGAGCTGGTTTTGGAGCTGTGCCATAGATGTGATGGTGCTGGCAGCTCAAGCTCTCATGGAGCAACGCCAAATGATGCGAGATTTCAAGCTCCGCACCGTTGCAGAGCAACTGGGCATAGTGCTCGATGAGAGCAAGCTGCACGATGCTATGTATGACATCTACCTAACGCATGAGGTTTACAAGCGGCTCACATTTTAGCCGCCTCTCTGCTCTCCTATTACAGCAGTAAGTATATTGCTGTATGTATGTAATAATATATAATAATACTAATATAAGTAATAGTACCAATATGGGCAGCTTAAACAAAATTGAGCTTATTGGCAATTTGGGCAAAAAGCCCGATGTCAAGACACTGGATAATGGAGCAAAAGTAGCCATGTTCACACTGGCTACAACAGAGCCAGCCTACACAACCCAGCAGGGTAAACAGGTATCTGCAAAAACCGAGTGGCACAACATTATCGCATGGGGAGGTATGGCTACCATTGCAGAGCGTTTCCTTGCCAAAGGCCAGCAGGTGTATGTTGAGGGAAAAATGCGCTACCGCAATTACGAGGACACCAACACGCACCAAAAGCGATACGTTGCAGAGGTGGTTTGCTCAAACATCGTTTTGCTCTCAAGTAACAGCAACAACAATGCTGTTGGCAGAGAAGACACCGCATTACAGGCCGACATAGCCCCGACTGCAGGGCAGAATGGCCAAGTGTACTGCCAGCAACCCGAAATGCCGACAGGCGCAAACTATGGAGGTTATGAACAGGATAATGACCCATTTCCATTTTAAGCCATGAGGAGCGAGGAAGAACACAATATACAGGTTGCCTGCGTTACATGGTTCCGCTACCAGTTTCCGCGTCTTGTATGCTTTGCGGTACCCAATGGCAGTAAGCGACCCAAAAAGACAGTGCGCATAAAAACTGGCGCGATTGCTACCTACTCCCCAGCAGCCGTAAAGCTCAAAGAGGAGGGAGCACTGGCAGGAGTAGCCGACCTTGTACTGGTAGGCATGGGCAAAGTGGTGTTTGTGGAAATGAAAACACCCAAAGGCACCCAGCAGGACACGCAAAAAGAGTTCCAGCGCAATGTGCAGCGACTGGGGCATGAGTATCACATTTGCAGGAGCCTTGAGGACTTTATGCAGGTGTGCAAGGAGGCATTTGTGGTAAAATAAGCCTTACTTTCAAAAGTTGGATTAAAAGCGTACATATATTGTGCGCTTTTATTGTTTCCTTTGCTCACTAAAACGCAAATGTGTAAAACGATGAGCAAGAGCACGCAAATACCAGTAACCGACATAATACTCAATGAGGATAACCCACGGCAAATGAGTGAGGATAAGTTTCCACGCCTCATTGAGAGCCTTTTGGTGTTTCCTAAAATGCTCAAGACACGCCCCATGGTGCTTGATGAGAATGGCATTGTGCTGGGTGGCAATATGCGCACAAGGGCATTATTGTGGATAAAAGATGCCACTCTCCAGCAGTTAAAGGAGCGGCTTGAGGCGCAGAGCAAGTATAACAACATGACCGAGTATGAGCAAAGACAGCTCATAGAGTTTTGGCAGAAATGGCAGGCTCACCCCAAGGTATATGTTACCTATGCCGAGGGCTACACCGAGGAAGAAAAACGAGAGTTTATAATAAAAGACAATACCAGTTTTGGCGATTGGGATTGGAACGAGCTGGCAAACAAGTGGGAGCCTATGCAGCTTGAGGAGTGGGGTCTTGATTGCTGGCAGCCCGACCAAGCAGCCGATGGCGAGGGTAGCAACACTGCTGGCTCCAGTTCCGAGGCTGGCAAGCATGGCAGTCTGTCGGATAAGTTCATTGCTCCCCCATTTACCATACTTGACACCCGACAGGGCTACTGGAGGGAGCGTAAAGCCATGTGGAGGGAGCGTATTGCCGACTTTGGCGAGAGCCGAGAGGGTACGCTGGCAGACGGTGAAACAAACTGCATGGCTACCATAAACAACGGCGTTAGCCTGTTAGACCCAGTAATGGCCGAGATTGTATGCCGCTGGTTTGGCATTGAGGGTGGCACCGCCTTTGATTGCTGTGCTGGAGATACGGTATTTGGCTATGTGGCCGCTACGCTGGGCATGAGCTTTACAGGCATAGAGCTACGCGAGGAACAGGCACAGCTCAACAATGAGCGCGTGGAGGGCATGAGCGCACGCTACATTTGCGATGATGGGCAGAATGTGGGCAAACACATTGCGGCGGCCTCACAGGACTTGCTCTTTAGCTGCCCTCCGTACTACGACCTTGAGGTTTACAGCAACAAACCCAACGATGCCAGCAACCAGCCCACCTATGAGGCATTTTTGGGCATACTGGAAAACGCCTTTGCCAGTGCCATTGGCTGCCTCAAGGAAAACCGCTTTGCCGTGGTAGTGGTGGGAGATATACGCAACAAAGAGGGCTTTTACTACGACTTTGTGGGAGATATAAAACGGATGTTCAACGCTCATGGTATGCCGCTCTATAACGAGTGCATAATTGTGGAGCCTATTGGCACGCTCCCACAGCGAGTGCAGAGGTATATGCGTAACCGCAAGGTTGGCAAGTGCCACCAAAATGTGCTGGTGTTCTACAAAGGCGATGTTAAAGCCATTCCAACAACCTTTAATGAAATAACTTATGCAAGCGAAGATTTGGCAGCATTCGGCATGGATAACAGTGACCAATCCGAGTGAGTTGCACCACCTGTTTGACACCATGCTATCCCTGTGTGGCTTTAACGTGCTGGAGGTTGTAGAGCACCATTTCCAGCCGCAAGGCTATACTTGCTTGTGGTTGCTCGCCGAGAGCCATTTAGCCGTGCATACGTTCCCCGAACATGGCCGCACATACATTGAGCTGGCAAGCTGTAACGGCGCAAAGTATCGGCATTTCCTTGTACTCCTCTCAAGGTTTAATCCCCAGCCCGACAGGAGGAACAAAGAGCACAGCCTTATAGCTCATTGCAGGCTATTGAGCATACGCTGGCATAGTTTACTTGCTTGTGTCTGTATGCCTGTGCTCAAGGTTCTGCGCAAACTACTGGGGAGCCATTAACCAATCAACTCACAACAATATGCCATTAGACGGAACCGAGATTAACAAACGCTCTACCCAAAAGCGGAGGCAGATACGAGAGGCACGCCTGCAAATCGTGTCCGAACTGCGCCTGCAAGGTAAGAGTGTGCGCCAAATTGCCGATGCCGTAACGGCGCGGCTCCAGCTCAAAAAGAAAGTGAGCACAGGCACCATACACAGCGACCTCAAGCTGCTGCTCCAGCAATGGAGGGAGGATAACAACCAAAACACCGAGGAGTGGGTGCAGCTTGAGGTGGCGCGTGTCGATATGCTCATAGCAGAGCTATATGAGGCATGGGAGAAATCCAAAAAGGATTATGAGCGCACGCGAGCCTCACAGGAGCGCAGACAAATGGAGATAACCGATAAAGACACAGAGAGCAAAGGGCAGCCCAAACAAAAGACAACCAAGCACCCTGCCAGTTTTCTCAAGCAGTCGCAGAGCCGCGAGCAGGTTATAAACTATGGCAATGTCGGCTATATATCCGAAATACGCAAGCTGCTGGAGTATCGTGCAAAGCTGCTGGGGCTGTATGCTCCCGACCGCAAGGAGGTAACAGGTGCCAATGGGCAACCGCTTAATCCAACGACCACCAACACCACTATAACCGTGGAGGAGTTGACAGATGATGAGCTGGCAACTCTCTATGCCATTGCTGCAAAACGTGACAAAAAAGCCCAGTAACATAGAGCTTACAGATGAGCTGCTGGATAAGGTGCAGGCTCTTATGTGTAGGAAAAGTTTTTACAGGTTTGTAGAAACTTTTTGGGCTGTTATTATTCCCGAAGAACCAGTATTTAACTGGCATATAGAGTACCTATGTGATGAGCTGCAAGAGCTGGCCTATTATATTATAAACCGCCTGCCAAAACCCTACGACCTCATTATTAACATACCGCCTGGAACTACCAAGAGCACCATTGTAACCATTATGTTCCCTGCGTGGTTATGGATACTTGATGCAACACTGCGTATTATTTCCAGCTCCTACTCCAGTGATGTGAGCCTTGACCAGTCGCAAAAGAGTAAGGATATTATTACAAGTGAGAAATATATGCGCCTGTTCCCCGAAGTGGCCATAAGGCGCGATAAATCGGGCAAGGGCTACTATGGCAACACCGCTGGAGGCGAGCGTTATGTTACCTCTACTGGTTCCGCTGTAACTGGTAAGCACGCGCATATTATTATCAACGATGACCCTCAAAACCCAAAGCAGGCAGAGAGTGAGCCGTTGAGGCAACAGGCCATTGAGTTTACCAAAACACTCTCCACGCGAAAGGTCAACAAAAAGAACACACCGACCATAACCATTATGCAGCGGCTCCATGAGGAGGATGTAACAGGCTACCTGCTCAAAAAGAAAGCCGACAAAATACGGCACATTTGTCTGCCAGCGGAGTTGTCTCCAAATGTAAAACCAGTTGAGTTGCGCGAAAAGTATATTGGCGGCCTGCTTGACCCTGTGCGCCTTGATGCCGAGGTATTGGCCGAGGCTCGCATTGATTTGGGAACACGCGGTTATGCTGGCCAATATGAGCAGACACCAGCCAGTGCAGAGGGTAATATTGTGCAGAAAAGCTGGTTCCTGTATATCAACCGTGCCCAGTTTGAGGCCATGCGAGGCAATGCCACCGTGCATTTCTTTGTAGATACCGCCTTTGATGAAAAGCACCGCAAGAGCGACAACGACCCAACAGGCATACTGGCCGCTTGCAAGATTGGCCAGCAGCTCTACATAATACACGCCAAAAAGGTATGGAAAACCTTTCCCGACCTTATTGCTTTCCTCCCCGAATACTGCCACTCATGGGGCTTTAACAAGCGTAACAGCACACTGCGCATAGAGCCAAAGGCCAATGGCATTAGTGTGGTGCAGCAACTCAAGGTAAGCACCGACCTTAATGTTACCAAAACTCCTACGCCGACCGACAGCAAGGGCACGCGCTTGAGCACTTGCAGCCCAAAGGTTGAGTGTGGCCGCGTGGTGCTGGTGGAGGGTGAATGGAATGAGGATTTTGTGGAGGAGGTTGCAGGGTTTCCAACGCAAACACATGATGAGTTTGTGGATTTGCTCTGCTATGCCATTGACTATTTCCTTATCACGCCAAGAGAGCTGCCCACAGGCATAACCAAAGGCAGCTTTGGAGGGCTTTTGTAGCACATAAAACGTAACACAATATGAGCGTAATTGATTTTCTTTACAGCAAGTTCAAAACGGCTGTGGGCTACCAGCAGTCATTTGAGGAACTTTTGGAGGCAGGCAACGTGAGCGATGCACTGGCTCTTATGAGCTGCGACAATCCCAAGCAGCTTGAGGCTCTAAAGCAGTACAATGTGGAGGGGCACCCTATAATGGAGCGTATGGATAAAGCCATTTACGATAAAGACGGCAATTTCAAAGGCTGGGTAAAACGCTGGAAACTCCCCCTCTCCTATGCCAAGTACATAAACGAGATGGCCGTTGTGTTTATCTATGGCCGTCCTGTGCAGTGGGTGCAGAGCAGCCAAAACACCGATGCGGCATACAAGGCTTTCACGGACTTTATCCGCACCACCCACTTTAACGCTCGCATACGCCAAGCCAAGCGGCTTGCTGGTGCCGAAACCAAGAGTGCCCTGCTGTTCCATTGCTACCAAAACAAGGAGGGCAAAGCCGAGTGCCTTATAAAAGTGCTGGCAAAATCGCTGGGTGATGATATTTACTATATCAAAGACCACATGGATAGGCTGGTGTACTTTGCACGCGGCTACTATCTGCGCGAGCGAGGCGGTTCCACGGCCTATTATGTGGATTTCTACACCGATGATTTTATTTACCACTGCAAGCGTGCCAATTTAGGTTGGCAGGTTGAGCGAGAGGTGAATTTCTGCGGCAAAAAGCCTGTGATACTCTTTGAGCAGGAAACCGAGTGGGAGGGCGCAAATCATCTTATGGAGCGGCAAGAATATGTAAAGAGCCGCACCGCAGATGTGAACGACTATATGGCCGACCCAGCACTGGTGGCCACTGTTGATGTGGTAAACTCACTGCCCGAAAAGGACACAGAAAACAAGCTCTATGTGATAAGTGAAAAGGGCGATTTACGCTATCTCACACCCGATACAGCCAGCGAGCTTAAAAAGCAGGAGAGCGAGGACAACGAGCGGCACATCTTCCGAGAAACCTTTACCCCCAACATTGATTTTGAGACCATGAGCCGCCTAACAAATGTGTCGGCCAAGGCTCTCAAGCAAATGATGGTGCTGGCAGACATCAAAGCCTCAATGCGCAAAGAATCCCATGATGAGTATCTTATGCGCACCGCCAACCTCATTATAGCCATACTCTCCAAAGTAACCAATATCCCCCTCCATGCCGAGCTGGAGCGGCTGCTGGTGCAGCATGAGTACCAAGAGCCATTCGGGGAGGATATTGTGGAGGCTATAAGCAACGCCGTTAAAACCAAGAACGCAGGCGGCATGAGCGAAGAAACCTTTATTGAGCTTAACCCCCTTATACGCGATAAGCAGCGCGAGAAAGAGCGCATCGCAAAAGAAAAGGCCGAGCAGGAGGCCAAGGAGGCAGAGGCATCACAAAACAGTGTATTCAATTACCAGTAACCCTGTTTTAACCCAGCATCGGGCTGGCGCACTATTCTAAAATAAAAACCCTATGGCAAACATAGATTGGAAACAGGTTTACAGCAAGCTGGGCAAGCGTACCGAGTGGTATGCGCTTGCTGTGCGTGATACGTTCCAGCAGCGCATTGGCGAAATTATAGCCATGTGCGAGGGGCTGGAGCTTGAGGAGGGCAAACCATTTGCCTTTGCCGACTATGAAATAGCCCCCAAGGTAGAGAAAAAACTGCGTCAGCTCTATGCCGAGGTGTACCGCTCTATTCGTGGTAATGTAGTGCGAGAATGGAACTATGCCAACGACACAACCGATAAGCTCATTAAAGGGCTGTTTGGCAAGGGCTGCATGGAGGATAACCACTATGCGCGCTTTTTCCAGCGCAACAAACAGGCCATGCAGCAATTCCTCTCAAGGCAGACCAATGGCCTTGACCTCTCCCAGCGCGTATGGCAGTATGTGGGGCAAACTCGCACCGACCTTGAGGCAGCACTGGATTTAGGGCTGGGGCAGGGTTTGAGTGCGGACACCTTGAGCAGGCAAGTAAGGGAGTACCTGCAAAACCCCGATGATTTATTTCGCCGCTTTCGCTACAAAAAAGGCGAAGATGCAGACGGTAACCCCATTTATGGCCGCAAATGGAAAAAACGGTGCTATGATAAGGCTACGGATAGCTTTTACTGGGTAGATTACAACCCAAAGGATTACCATACTGGCACAGGTGTTTACAGGAGTAGCTATAAAAATGCCATGCGCCTTACTCGCACCGAAACTAATATGGCATATCGCTCTGCCGACATCACTCGCTGGCAGCAACTCAATTTTGTGCTGGGCTTTGAGGTTAAAATGAGCAAGAACCACCCATGCACAGATATATGTGATGAGCTTGCAGGCACATATCCCAAAGAGTTTATGTTTGTTGGCTGGCACCCTCATTGCTATTGCTATATTGTGCCAATTTTGTGCAAAGATGAGGAGCTGGAGCAGCTAACCGAAATGATACTGCGAGGTGAGGATATAGATGGCTTTACTCCTGCTGGAGTTGTGAGCGAGATGCCTCCCCAGTTTACCAACTGGATTGCAGAGAATACCGAGCGCATACAGGCGGCACAGAGCTTGCCGTATTTCATACGCGACAACTACAAAGGTGGCAACATCACAAAAGGCTTTAGGTGGGCAAATGAGTATAAGAATGAGGCTGGGCTGGCTAATTTCAGCAAACTCATAGGCAAAGCCGAGATAGATGTTGATGAGCTTACCAAGATGCAGACCACCACCGCCAAGGAGTTTGCCGAGGCCAGCAACTATGTTGAGGCTGGCAATGCTGGTGGCTTTCCGTTAAGTACCTCCGTCCCTCCAACTGGTGTACGCTTTGAGGAGCTGGAGCAGCTAACCGATACCAGCGAGCTTGCAAAGCTGCTGACAGAGGCCAGCAAGGGTAATAATCTGCTGACCCAATACTGCACACCCGAACAGCTTGCAGAGCTGGAGCGGATAGCCACACAGGCCAAGTTTACAGCCAAAGCAGACGGCAAATTTATGGTGGCTCTCGATAAGCAAACGCTGGAGGCTGCTATAAATGGGGATACAGCCACTTTTGTAGCCAGCAGGTACGTTGGCACGAATTACAGCAAAGTTTGCTCTGTCGCGCTTGAAAATGGCGTTGTCGGGGCAGATAGTGGCGCGGTGTGCATACTGGATTTGCCAAAGGGTAGCCGATACCTGCAAACCATGGCCAATGGGGAGCCAACTGCCATGCTGCTCCCCAACTCAAAATTTAAGGTGGTAAGCTCCGAGGTCAAAACCGTTGTGCGTGGAGGCAAGGCCACACAAGTAACTCACTACCATTTGGAGCTGGCCGATGATGGCAGTAGCTTTGTTAAGGAAGTTGTGGCTGCGAGTGCTCAAGTCAAGGCCGATGTGGCGGCGTACAACAAGGCTGTTAAAGTTGCTAAAAACGTGCTGGGAGCTGCCAGCAAAGGCCATTATGAACTGCTGGGGATTGACACTGCCGCACTGGAGGATATTATGACCAGCGGCACGGCCTCCGAGATACAAGCAGCAACTAAAAAGCTGGCAAAGGAAATGGCAGCTGCCAAAAAGATTGCCATGGCCGAGTATGCGGAGCAGCCTACCATGTGGGGGCTGGTAAATGAGTTTGGAGAGGCAACCGCCACAACCTTTATGGCCAACTGGCAAAAGCACATGGCCAAAACCAGTTATTACTCAACTGATGAGCTATTCCTGCAAAAGGTTATCCAAAAGGAACTGTATTATGCCAAACTCAATCCTACCAAGTACCCCACTACTGGCAAGTTTATTGAGTATTTTGAAAAGCTGGAGGTACAGTATAAGGCAAAGATTGCTCTCAAAGCCATACAGCCCGAAATAGATGCCGTTGTAGTGTTTGCCCAAACTACCAAGAGCGCAAAGGTCAAGAACCTTGTTATGGAGCTGCAAAACCTTACTGGAGCCGCACACCCCAATGAGGTTGCCATTAAAACCAAGCTGGCAGAGGTACAAAAGGAGGTTGACCGCCTAACAAAGGAGAGGCTGGCAAGGCTCCGCAAAAAGGGAGGTGGCAACTATGATATTGAGCAGTTCTACACCGCCGCCGACAAAGCGCAGAGGGATAAACTAATGTTTGAATATGAAAAAGCTCTCACAGCAGCCAGTGGCAATGAACGTGACTACAATGTGATTGGAGCCATGCAGCGGCTGGCAGATTTTACAGCCCAGTTGGGAGAGCGTTATGCCAGCCTCCAGCCAACACTGGCCAATGTTGATGGGTTGACCGAGGCACAGGTGCAAAAGGCTATCAAGGATTATTTCAGCCATGCCTCTATTAACCCGACAGCCCCCAGTGAGCCGTATGGGATATGGAGCAAAGCCATTGGTGGAGAAAACTGGTTTGGCCATAAGGTTGCGTGCGAGCAACTGGCCAAAGAGATACGCGCAATGGGCGGCAATGTGAGCGCACGCGAATTGTCGCTCATAACCAACTTTACCCAAAGCTCAAACTTTATTTGCGACTACCTGTATGGTGCCAGCAAAGTAAGCCTCATTACCGACGCCGCAGTTAAGGCCGATGTGGAGCAACTGCTGGCCAATTTCAAAGCGGCCATTAACAAGGCCATTGAGAGTATGCCACGTTACAACGGCATTACATACCGAGGGCTTAATATTTACCCCGATGCCATAGCTAACCCAGCAAAAGACGCATTTTGGCACAGCATCATGCAGGCATGGCACAGCAAGGATAAAACGTGGACTATGGTTGCGCCTACCAGCTCAACAACCAGCATACACACAGCGGATGGTTTTGCCGATGGTATAGTACACCGTTCAAAAGGCCAGCGAGTAATAATGAAAATCTACGGCAAAACTGGCGTGGATATACACAAAATCGGGTATTTTGGAGGCCATGAGAGTGAGATTACATTTAGAGCTGGCAGCAAGTTCCGCCTCCTCAAGGCTCCTTACCAGTGCAAAAAGAGAGGGCTGGGGCAGGTTGGCGATTGGTGTATTGAGGTAGAGGAAATTGTTTAATCCGTTGGCCGCTTGCCTGCTTTATATGCGGCCAGCAGCCTCTCCTGCTCCTGTGTGGAGATAGCAGCCCAAGGCTTATCCAAGCAACGCACAAACCAGCTTTGTAGATGCTCCTCCCATGCTTTTTGTGTCGGCTCCTCTGTACTGGTGTACCAGTCTTTTTCAAATCCCCACCAAAAGCTCCGAGTGCCGCGAATATCTAACGTGTAAGGGTCTTGAGCCTCCCCATGGAACCAGTGCAGATAACTGGGCATATCCTTTGCTGGCACGATGTGGTGTAGAGGCTTGTAAAAACGCTCTGCCATACCGTGCTCATACACATATTGCACCCAGCGTTTGCAGCCATTGTGCAAAGCTCCCGAATAACTGTGGAGTGAGAAAGCCAGCAATGCCTCCAGTATGTTGCCAAACTCTTTTTGCGGCTCCTTATGCAGCTCAAAGTAATAGCTGGGATTACGTTCCTCAAGCTGGGAGTATTTTGCCCAGCCATTTGCCCAGTGGTATTCAAAGCACCACAGCATTGAGGCCGTGTCGTTGTAACGCTCGCACCACGCCCCCTGCTGGTCGTTGACCTCCTCAAAGGGGTTGGTGCTCTCGCCGTTATAGTAGTGATATTTGGTATTTTGCTGGCTCATGCGCGTATATTTTTCCGCAAAGTTAGTCATAAAACGCGCATTTACAGGCATAAGTTGTGCCTAACTTTTGGAACAACGGCTATTTTACAGCCTCTATGGCCGTCAGTTCTTTATTGAAAATAAACTCATTCTCCTGTATCTCATAACCGCCAAAAGAGTTTTTAGCGCGATATTTGAGCGTAAGGGTATAACCGAGGAGTTCGTAAGGGTCTTTGCCCTCCTGTTCTTTCATAGCTCTAAAACGTGCCAGCATAGTGTTGATGCTGTCGTTGGGAAATCCACGCTCTTTGCAGCCCTTTTCTATAAGCTCCAAGGCGGTGCTCATAGGTGTTACTTTGCCAAGATTACTTTGCTTAATACACTCATAGCTGGCAGGGTCTTTGAGGTGGCTTTGCATATACTCCTCAATAAGAGCCTCCGCTTTTTGTTCGGGCGATTTGGTGCAGGCTCCGAGAGAGAGCAGACACGCGGCCATTGCAGCTACTTTCAAAAATTGTTTCATTAGCCTTGCAGGTGGTTTGGTTGTATTGCCTAACTTTGTGCCAGCATGGCAGCAGCCCCGCGTAGGCAAAAAGCGTAGGACATCTGCCACCTGCTCGCAAGGGTCACCACAACCCTGTAACTCACATGGCATAGTCCTACGCTGTGCGTAGATACACTACACCCATAGTGAGTTACATTTTTTAGCCCTTTGCTAACTTTTTTGTGGTGAATTTTGCGAGCAGTCGGCTAATGTTATGTCTTTAAGCCGCCTATGCGGCCATTTCGGGTGCAAAGATAGTCGGTTTTCTTGAATATACCAAACACAAAGCAGGCTAAATGAGCCATAAAGCCCAAATAGCCTGCAACCTAAACAATCTAATTACCAGTATCTTTTACTGCTGATAACGCTCTACAAACTCCGTTACCACCTCCATAATATCTGCTGGCAGTTTGCCCAAAGCAGCCCCAAAGAGTAATGAGGGTATTGTGTGGGTGCCATACCCAGCTTCAGCAATGGCTCCAGTAATACAACCCAGTGTGTCGGCATCGCCGCCCATAGCCACTGCCAGCCTTATAGCGTCCTCAAAGCCGCTGCTCTCAAGGTAACACTTTATGGCTACTGGCACGGTGCCCATACAGGTTTCATCAAAGCCGTATGTGCGTTTGCGCTCTTGTAAGTCAAAGCTCAAATCATAGCTAAACTGCTGCTCTATGGCCTGCCTCATGTAATCTTTGCCTACTCCATGGCGAGCCATGTAAATTGCAGTCGCAACTGCCACAGCCCCCTTAATGCCTTCGGGGTGGTTGTGCGTTACCTCCGCGCTGCGATAAGCTACTATTTGAGTTGCGTAGAGTGATGCAAATGCCCAGCCTATTGCGGCCACCCTCATTGCCGAGCCGTTGCCAAAGCTGTTATATGGCTCAAGGCTATCATTGCGTAACCATGCTGCAAAACTGCCTCCATAGCTACCTTTGGGGTTCGGGTACTTTTTGCCCCATTTGTGCATTGTTTCAGCGAATGGCAGGCAGTGCATTACCGCATCTGCAACCGCCACACACATAATAGTATCATCTGTATAGTCGCTGCCAGCAGGCAGCAGCTCAAAGTTGTATCTCTTTGTAGGCGCAAACTCATAAGTGCTGCCCACAATATCGCCGATTATTGCTCCTATCATTGTTTGGGTTTATCTAAATCATCATCAATCATTTGTATAATTTGGCCTAAAGTGTGCGCATGATAATCTGCACACTGTGTTGTGGTATCTATTGCCTCCCACCAAATACATTTATCGGGAGGGTAGTAACCGTGGTTCCGTATTTTGTAACCGCGATATAGATACAAACCTGCCCTAATCTTTTTTGGCCTCATTGTTGTCCTTTTTATGGCTGCGTGGAGAGCGTAGCACCTCCAGCTTTTGTATCAAACAAAGTTCGTTCTCATAGGGCTTGTGGGTAATGTTGCGGTTCTGCAACGTAACCAGCCCTATGCCCAGCACTCGCTGGGGCAGGTAGTCGTATATGGCCTTTTTGCTACCAAAGAGCCACAGGTTTTTGCCCTCATAGGGCGCACCCTTGAGCTGTACCAGTACAGCGTTGTTGCCTCCCTCTGCCATAGTTATAGTTTTTTAATGGGTACACCACAGAGGATATGATGCTCACACTCTCCATGGAGGAAATCAACGGCCAACACTGCAATAGCCCTGCTCTGCACCGAGTGGCAGCGCGTGGGTATATCCTCATAGCTCTCTATATGGTTACACAAAATATGTATGGCCTCTTTGTAGCCCTCCTTTACAGCGGCATTGCGCCGTTGGTTAATTTGAGGTTCCTGTATGCGCTCGCTTATAGCGGCCAGTGCGGCCTGTATTTCTTCTTCTGTTCGGGTTATCATGCTGTTGTGGTTTTGCTGCCAGCGGAGAGCCTGCACACTCCGCTGGCATGGTTATTAAAGTTGCTCTACACCCAGCAGGCGTTTTGTTGCGTAGAGTGCGTTACTTGTTAGCTGGCGTTGCCATGCCATATTGCGTGGTGACCATTTGAAAGCCGCCTGTTTCAGTTTGGCAATCATATCGGGTTCGGGCTTTCCCTCAAAGTGGAGCCTTATGCGTTCCTCACTGTTGCACACTACTACCGTTACACCCTCCAGCTCTATTGTGCGGTCGGGAGAGCTGGCTATGGCCTTGAGGCGTTCCAGCCGTGCCTCCGTGTCTTTGATTTTGGCATTGTTGTTAGTAAGTTGGTAGGTTTGGAAACCTTTACGCTCAAAGCTGTATTTCGGTTCTTCAAGCAGGAGTATGGCCTGTTTTTCGCTCATGCCGAGAGCTACCAGCTCATCAATCTTTTCTACCTCTGCGAGCTTGCTGCTGCGGATAACTTTATTGGCAGCTTTCATAAGCTCCTGCCATGCCTTGAGTTTTTCCAGTTTATCCTCCAGCCGCGCTATCTCCTCCCAGCCAGTGAGGCGTGCCTGCCTGTTAGCTCGCTGCACAAACCTCTCTGCCCATTTATCCAGCTTTTCGCGTGCGCTGCGCTCCCAGCCGTTGAGCTTTTCGGCACGGCGCACAGGGAAACGTGCAGGGCCAGTGATAAAGCTGGAGATACAGCGGCTATATGCGGAGAGCCAGTTGGCATACAGCTCAAGGTATCGCTTTTCAAAGTGTTCGTGCAGCTCTGCTGGGAGCTGGCCGAGGTATTGGCGCAACTCCTTTTCACAGTCGTTGAGGAGCATTTCGCCACGTTTGTCGGGGTCAAAGCTGGTGCCCTGTGTTGCACGGTAAGCCAGCGTTTTGAGAGCCATTACAGAGGCTCTGCGTTCTATTTGTTCCATATTGCTTTATATGATTGATTATTTTACTGGGTTAATAAACTCTATGTTGTCGTAGTTGAGGAGGCCACCAGCGGCCAGTATGCTCTCCAGTGCTTTGCGGCCACCACAGGGAGCGTAAGGCACATAGGATTTTGTATCGCTCTTAAATTTGAGGTAGCCTTTGCCCTCTATGTATAAGCCCCAGCCCTTTACGCTTGCCAGTCCTAATGGAGCCTTAAACTGGAGGCCGTCAAGTCGCACTATTTGGAGCTGTGCATTAAGCTGTTTTGTGGTTGATTTTGCCATGGTGGTTGGTGTTGTGAGGCTGGCTGCCACACCAGCCCCAGTGAGTTATTTATTCTTCTCTGCAATCATCTTCTCTATATCGCTTATGGTTCTGCACAAATCATCGTGGAGCATCCAAAAGTATTCGTTTGCTGGCAGAGCCATTAGGCGTATGCGCTCGCCTCTGCCATTTTGGTATCTAAGCAATGATGCTTTGCGCTGGGCTGCCTCCCTTGAGGCAAACACCACGGCAGTGCCGTCAGCAGGTGCAATGGGAGCACCTTTGTAGCCCTTACCCATGCCGCAGTAGCAGTATAAATCTCTTACCTCGCTATGCCCGTCCGCATAACCTGCTGCCACCCATTTACCCACCGAGTTGTAGGCCAGTTCCTGTAACCACTTGCCATAAGCGGCCATGTCGTTGAGCATCTTTTGCTGCTCTGCTGTGAGCGTTGCGGCCTCCTGTGCAGCTGTGTTCTGTTCCTGTATCATCGTGTTAATCTTTTATGAGTTCTCCGTTTTGCCCTATCCATAGCATAGCGTCTTGCCCCTGCCAGCTAAAATCAAAGGCTTTGTTTACTGGGTTGTATTTGCCCTCAAGCTCTGTGCCCTCCTTGAGGCCGCGTATCTCTGCAAGGCACCAGTAACCAAAATCAGTAGTTACTTTTACGCGAGCCTTTGCCTTGATTGTCTTTGCCATGTTAATATCCTGCTTTAGTTTGTTTGGTGTTGGCCATAAATACGGCATTGGAGCCTGTAAGGGTTATCTCTCCGCAAGGCTCCCAATCGCCGTTTGAGTAAACTTTGGTTTTGCTGCCGCTTACCTCATGGCCTTGCTTAATTAGTTCTCTCATGCGCTTTTTAGCGGCTGCCACGCTGCAAAATGTATCGCTTTTGCCTGTGGTCTTGTCATATACGCTGCACATCATCATAGTTGTATGGTATTTTATTGATTATTAGAATGTTTGTTTTTCGTTTTCATTGGCCACCTTGTAGTAACCATAGTTGAGGCTACGGTTGCCCAAAAACTCATATATCGTATTGTTGCCGCTAAACGCCTTTGCCTCATGCAGTGCCTCTGTGTAGGTGTGCTTTATTGCAGCTCCAGTATCGCGCAGTACCAAGTACACCGTAAAGCTGTCTGCATCATCGTATGTGCGCACTACGTTGGCATCAATTTCGGTATCGCTTACAGGCAGTGTGCAGCCTGTTTCATCGGCACGCTGCTGTGCCAGCACAAGCATCTTTACAATTACCTGCTCCTCTATGGGGAGAGCCTTAAACTCTGCTGCGGCTTTCCGCTCTGCCTTGATGCGAGCAATGCGCTTGCGGTTCATTTTTGCCCACAGCTTGCAAAACTCGTCCTTTTCTACATAGCTGTTCATATAAACCTGCTCAATAGCGGCATACTCCTGTGCGCTTACCTCTATTCCTACGCGGCTCTCAAATTCGTGCTGTAACATATATTTTGTTTTTTAGTTTCTAAAAGCGTTCATTATTTGTACGCTGCGAAGTTAGTGGAAAGAATTAAGACACCAAACTTTCAAACCAAGAAATCCAATTATTTAACACCTTTTAACTGAAACAGCACTAATTTGAGCATGAATTACTTTCAAAAATTAGGCGTTCTGTATATGTACGTCTTTGAACAATCTGACTATCTTTGCAGCGAACACTTAAAGCAAGTATAGCAATGAATAAGAAACTTTTACAGGTTTTGGAGGCCAAATGCACGGACATGGGGCTATCCAAAGATTCTATCCAGCAAATTGCGACCATAGCAAGCAATGGGCTGGCAGAAGACGCGACCGATGAGGCTATTGAGCAACGCGCAAATGAGTACCTGCCTATCCTCAAAACGATGCAGGCCGAGGCTACCCGATGGGCGCAGGGCAAAAAGCCGAACACTCCCCCTACAAAACCCACCGAGAAACCGCATGAAGCCGAGGTGGCTGCGATTGTAGAGGCAGTAACCGCCAACCTCAAAACCACACTTGATGAGCAGTCTGCAACTATTACCGAGTTAAAGGCACAGCTTGCCAAGAGCGAGCGCGGCAACCTCATTGCCTCCGAAACAAAAAAGCTGGGTCTTACCGAGGCCGATATGGAGTTTGTAACCATTCCCGATGATGCCGATGTGGCAGACTATTTGGGTAGGTACAAACAGAACCTTGTTGACCGAGGCTTAAAGCCAGCCGACAAAAACGTAACTGCCGAGCAGAGAAAGCAGCAGGAAACAGAGCTGGCAAAGGAGTTGCTTGCCGAGTGCGAGGCAAAATAACACTAATTTTTAATCACAACGAGCAATGAAACGCAAAACCAAAAGCTATGGTGGCAGCCGTCCGTGCAGTACCCAGCCCCCTGTAATGGTTATAGGAGGCTTTACGCTTGACCCTGCTCAAACCAACCTGCCTGTTGGTGCCGTGATACCCTTTGGTACTCTTTCCAGCGTAAACGAGGCCACGCGCCTTGCCAAGCTCATTAAGAGTGCGCGAGTGGTAGCCATTGGTACCGATGCCAAAAAGGTAACACTGGAGGCAGATGAGTTTGCCAAGCCCCTGTTCATGGTGGGCGATAAGGTTCAGAGCGACCTTTCTGCCACGCTTGCAAACACTCCCAGCATTTCAGCCATGGCTCTTACCGAGGCTGGGCTGGAAATCACGCTCTCCAAGGCCATTACTGGCCTTGCAGTAGGTTCAGCTCTTTATGAGGTTGTGGCTGATGATACCAATGTAAAGTTGGTGGCAGAACCCAACAGCATCACTATTGGCACCCATGAGAGTGCCGAGATAAAGGAGGAGCTGGCCGACACACAAATTGATGTTACACGCGACAGCGGTTGTGGTGAGATTTACGCTCGCCGTGTGCCGCCCGTACCTGCCAAGTACCTTGAGGGCAATCTGCTCAAGGGTACCAAGGTAGCTTACACCCAGTCGCTCTAAACAGGAAAGGAGGTAACACATGGAGTCTATTTTTAACAAAGTAAATATCAAGACTATTCCCCTGAGCCTGCTGGCAACGCTCAAAATAATGTTTGACCAAGCCAGCCAGCAGCAGAAAGCCCTCTTTGAGCAGCTTTATGTTGACCGATGGTTTGACTACAACCTGCCGCAGATGGGGCTGACCTGTAAGGCTCTCCAGTCCAAGTACAGAGTACGCTTTATGGCAAGCGTTATCGGCAACAACGCTGCCACACCTCTGCGCCCCACTGATGGTTTTACCACCTTTGAGGGCGAAATCCCGCGCATGGGTCACAAGTTCCCCATGACCGCCGAAAACCTCCGCAAGCTGCTGGAGGTATTGGAAAGCCCACGTTACACCGACCAGCAGAAATTTGCCGAGGTAAAGAAACTGCTCATGGGCGATGTGAAAGAGGCATATTTGGGCTGCAAGGATACTGCCGACCACATTATCCTGCAAGCTCTCTCCAACGGCGGTGTAGCAGAGTTTACACCCCAGCTCAACAACCCCGATGGCCGTCGCTACAAAGCGGACTACGGTATGCCCGATGCCAACAAACTTGTTGCAACAACGGCGTGGGAGAAAGGCAACGAGAGCAAGATTAATCCCTTTGAGGAACTGGCTGATATTCGCTACACATTTGCCAACAAGGGCATTGCTTTTGGCGAAACACTTATCGCTCCCTCAATGTATTACTGGCTCATAAACCTGCCCTCTGTACGCCGTGCAGTCAAAGGTACGGATAAGTCGGGGCAGCCTGTAACCCCAGCCGAGCTGGCCAATATGCTTGCAGCTTTTGAGCTGCCACCCTTTACTATCATCAACAAGCGTAACGCCGTGGCCGAGGACGGCAAGCGTAAGCCTACACTCATCAATCCCTATAATGATGATGTGCTGTGCTTTAAGCCTGCTGGCAAAATCGGCGAGGTGCAGCCTGCATTTGAGGATAACAGCATTATCCCCGAACCCGATGTAACCTACATGGATGCCGACCACGGTATTCGTGTGGCCAAGTGGCAGGTTGGCGAGAGTACAGGACAGCAGGCTGGCGAGTACACACAGGCAAGCTGGCGTGCGCTCCCTGCCATAACAGAGATTGAGGGTATCGTAAACTACCGTGTGCGCAACCTTGAGGCGGCCAATAAGCCTGCCGAGACACAGCCCTAAAATCGTGTAGAGTATGGATAATTTACAGGCAATAGGTTGTGAGGTATCTCCGTATTGCAGCGGAGATAATGAGCTGGAGCTTGAAAAGGGGTTGCTCTCCGCTGGCAAGCGTGCTGGTGTAGCACTGGCCGCAAAGGAGGAGTACACACCCGACAATGACCGCATAATTGCACTGGCAGCAGTGTATGTGCTGGTTAAATATCTCTCACTCTCCAGTGAGAAAGAGGGAGAATGGTCGCAAGGCTACAACGATAAGCTCAAGGAGCGCATTGCGTTCTTGTGCCGCACAGCCGAGGTGCCTGTGGAGGAGTTTATGCCCGACACGGTTATTAGGCTCACACACGCCTCTAATAGATTTTAAGCCATGGCCAGCCGTTACACCGACACCCTGCAAATGCTCAAAACCATCAATGCCACGCGCAATGCCGTGGGTGATTTGGTAGGTGGCCGTTCCGAGTGGGTAACACTTACAAAGTGCCGCGAGGAGCCGAGCGATGGAGGTACAGAGGTTTCAACGGTCAGTGCCAAAGCCAAAGATAAGAGTTCTGCAATTTTCTTTCCTGCCAACGCCCCAGCCGTGCCAGTAAACGCCGAAATCCGAGTATTAGGCGCAGATGGCACGGTGCAGGTGCAGGGCATGGTAATGAGATACAAACGCTACAAGCATTATGGCAAAATATGGGTTTAGTGCAGCCTTTGGCAAAGGCGAGATACACAACACCTTTGCCGAGTATGCCCTGCGAATACACCGAGCCATTGAAACGGTAATGCAGTTTATCGGCGAGGAGTGCGTAAGGATAGCAAGGGAGCAAGGAACCTACAACGACATAACAGGCAACCTGCGAAACTCTGTCGGCTATGTGCTGGTGCGCAATGGCGATATAATCTGTAAAAATTTTGAGGAGCGTGTGGCCTCCAAGGTAGTTGACGCTGCAAACGGCAAAGGCATATTGCAAGGCCAAGCTCTCGCCGAGGAGCTGGCAAAACGCTTTACCAAAGGTTACGCCCTCATAGTTGTGGCTGGTATGCACTATGCGCACTATGTGGAGAGCCTAAACAAGGACGTGCTGGATAGCGCGGAGCGTTACGCCCAGCAACGTGTGCCCAAGCTCATGCAGATGCTCAAAACTCAAATTTATAAAACCGCTGTATAACATGGCAAACGTAGATGAAATTCCCATGCAGGAGGATATGCAGTTTAACACGCTGCAAGACGATATACTCTACATGGTGCTAACTAACTCCAAGCTGACAAAGGAGCTTACAGGAACTATCCGTAAGAGCCAAAAGCCACAGCGCAACCAGCCGCCAAAGGTTGAGGACTGCATAATAAGCAGCCTTTCCATAGAGGCAGGCAGTGTGCAGTTTGGCACCAGCAATGTGAACATCTACGTTCCCGATATTCCAGCCTGCACAACACACCCAAGCGAGCCAGCCGACACGGAGGCCGCGACCGAGCGTATCAAGCAGCTTGCAGGGCTTGCATACGCTGCTCTCAAAAGCCATTACTGTGAAAATGGGTGGTCGTTTGAGTGTGTTGCACAGGATGTTATTGAGGAGGCCGCGCTGCATTGCCACCGTATATGGCTCAAAGTAAGATTTAATTTTCATAACTCATAAACAAACATCACTATGAGCGTAATTACACTGGGTCTTTCCGAGGTACAGGTTGGCCAAATTGCTTCTGATGGCGGCGAGGCTACCTCCTACGAAAAGATTGGTAAAACTTACCAAAACACCTGCAAAATGGTGCAGGAAAAAGCCGATGTGACAGAACACTACGAGGAGGGGCAGAGTGCTCCCGAAGTGCGTAAGAAAAAGAAAAAAGTGCCTATCCTCACATTCTCAATTATGGACCCCGACCCCACATTCCTCAAGGCATACATGGGCGGCGAGGTTACAGGCACAGGCGATGACATGGAATGGAGCTGGAGCGATACCGATGAGGATATTGAGGCCAGTATCCGAGTTATCCCCGAAGTTGGTTTGGTTTACACCATTCCGCGTGCCGACATTGAGGCCGTGCTCAATGCCGATATGTCCTCACAGGGCATTAACCTTGTTGACTTCACGGTTACACCGCTCAAACCGAAAAAGGCAGGTGTAAAAACCATGAGGGCACGCAAGAAAACGGCCACATATCCCCCCAAGGGTTAACCAACCACCCTAACCTAAAGCCCACTATGCACACGCAAAAGGTGCGTGGTGGGCTTTTTAATTCTACTCAAAATGGAAGAAGAAAAAGTACAGGCTATGCAGGCCATTGAGGCCGAGAAAAAAGAGCTGCGTTTGCTCATTGGGCAGGGCTTTAGCTTTGTGGTAGATTACCATGAGGACAGGGTCGTGCGCATACCGCGTTATCGCTATTTCCAGCGGCTCCTCACTAAAAAACAAATAGTGAGAGAGGAGAAACAGGTGGAGTTTATTGTAAAAGAGCCAACAGCTTTTACTCTTGACCGCCTTTCTCTTGAGTACATAGAGTTGGCTATGGACGAGGCACAGATAAAGAGCAACCCCCGACAGGAGGCTCGCAAACTCTTTGCCAAGCACAACAGGCGCATGGCGCGTATTGTTGCCATTGCCACACTGGGCAACGACTGGGAGAATGAAAAAAAGCTCTCCGAGCGTACCGAGTTCCTTTCCCGATGGCTTAAAAACAGTACCCTGTGGGAACTGGTGCAGGCCATAGACCTCACAAACAATTTAGCGGATTTTATCAACTCTATGCGATTGTTATCCAGCGCAAGGACAACAATACCGAATCGCATAGAGAGCCAAGAGGATTAAACAGCCTCTATGGCCAGCGTGGGGCAATATGCGCATACTTTCATTGGACATGGGAGTACCTCACTAAAGGTATTGCATGGGCAGTTGTGCAGCGTATGCTGGCAGACCAAGCACGCTACGATGATGAGGAGAGTGCAGGAACAGGCAGCGGCAACAACCAGTTTGAGAGCGGAGACATGGAGCTTACCGAGGACAATGCAGATGATTTCATAAACTATATTAACAGCCTTACATAGTGGAAAATAACAATGGAGCATTAGCATTTGATGTGCTTATCCGTGACAGCAACATAAACGAGATGCTGGCGCGTGATGAGCAGCGCATTATGCAGTTTAAGGAAACCGTTGAGGAGGGTTCCAATGACATAGTGCAGAGCTTTGGTAACATAGGCAAGGCCGTGGCTGGGCTGGCCGTTACTGCTATGCTCAAAAGCTGGGTTACTGATGTGATTACGGTGCGAGGTGAGTTCCAACAGTTGGAAATTGCCTTTGGCACCATGCTGGGGAGTGGGGAGAAAGCCAGCACCCTAATGGGTGAATTGGTAAACACAGCAGCTACTACTCCATTTGATTTGCAGGGTATAGCAAACAGTGCAAAACAACTGCTGGCCTATGGCGAAAGTGCAGACACGGTAAATGATACCCTTGTAAGGCTGGGTAACATTGCCAGTGGTTTGAGCATACCGCTTAATGACCTCACAATGCTCTATGGCACTACCATGGTGCAGGGTCGGCTCTTTACTCAAGATGTAAGGCAGTTTATGGGGCGCGGTATTCCTCTTGTGCAGGAATTGGCCAAGGAGCTGGGCAAGACCGAAACCGAGATTAACAACATGGTTACGGCTGGCCAAATCGGGTTCCCCGAAGTGCAGAAAGTAATAGAAAACCTCACAAATGAGGGAGGTATGTTTTATGGCCTTATGGAGGAGCAATCCAAATCCCTCACTGGCCAAATATCAAACCTTGAAGATGCGTGGGATATGATGTTGAACGACATGGGCACCAATATGGAGGGCATTTTGTCGGGAGGCATTTCAGCCGTGGCCACGCTGGTAGAGAATTATGATGCCTGCCTCAAGGTAATGGGGTCGCTTATTGCCGTATATGGCTCTTACCGTGTGGCTGCTGCTGCCGTTGCCATTGCTCATGGCAATAGTACACGCATGGCCACACTTGATAATGTTGTGCTCAAAGCTCGCACTCTCCTTATGGGTGGCCTTACCAATACTGGCAAAACCTATGTAATGCAGCAGGGCGCACTCACAGCAGCCCAGCAGGCATACAGTGCAGAACTGCAAAAGGCTCTCACGCTGGAGCAACAGGAGAGCATACTGCGCGGCCTTAAAGTGCAGGCCATACAGGGGTTGCTTACACAGGAACAGGCACTATATTTGAGCCGCTTAAATCTCAACAACACCAGTGTTGAGTATTTGGCCGCCGCAGAGAGCATATTAAATGCAGACCAGCGGCAAGCATTGGCAAAGCAGAACCTCACGCGCAGCAGTACCCAGTATGTTGTGGCGATAGAGAACACTATTAGGGCACAGCAGCAGGAAAACACCTCTAAAATGGCCTCCCTCCGAACCGAGGCGGCCACACTCAAGCAAAAACAGGCAACACTCTTACAGGAGTACCGTATCAGCCAAAACAAGATACAGCAAACCCGTGTGCAGATTGCGCTGGCACAGGCCGAGGGCAATGCAGAGGCGGTGGCCATGCTCAAGGAGCAGCAGCACAACCAGCTCAAGCAGCACAGCATCATTATTAGCGACCTCAAAGCCGCACGCACGGCCAAGGAGGCTGCCACACAAAAGATAGCCACACTGGCCACACAGCAGGCCGCTATTGCAGGCAAAGCCAAAGCTGCCAGCGATACTATGCAGGTTACTACCAGTAGTCTGTTAAGTACCGCTACCACTTTCCTAACAGCCAAATTAAAGGCATTGTGGGCAACCATGATAGCCAACCCCATTACGGCCATTATTACAGCCGCCACTACGCTTATAAGTGTACTGATGATGTTTGGCCAAGAGGAGGAGGAAACCACCAAAATACAGGGCGAATTTAACGAGTCTGTGGCCGAGAGTTACAGCAAAATGAACCTGTGGTTCTCCATACTCAAAAACAGCTCCAGCAGCTCCAAAGAATACAAGGATGCACTCTCCAAGGTAAACCAACTTTGTGAGGAGCACAAAGTGGCAATACTGGAAGAAAATGCCGCGCTTGAGGCTCAAATTGCAAAGCATGATGAGCTTATTGAGGCTGTGGAGCGCAGTACAGCTGCCAAGCTCAAAGCCAAATATATTGAGCAGGAGCAAACCAAACTACAAAGCCAGCAGGAAAGCCGACTGGAGGAGCTAATCAGTGAGGCTAAAGATGCATCTTTCCACCGCATAGAAATGAGCACCGTGTATGCTGGTGATATTTACACACAGGCTTATCAATCAGTAGAACACGCCTCTGAAAATATACGCAACGCCACAGATGCCTTGTGGGCAAGCGTACAGGTGCGAGCCGTACAGGGCGCAGAGGAGCTGGCCACGCTTACAGGCTCCGCTTACACCGAGGCACACGATAAGCTCATTAACGACATCCTTACTCGCATACAGGAAACCACAGGCGCAACTGGCGAGGAGTTGAGCGAGTTCCGAGAGGTTGTTAAAACCTTTGTGGATAACACTATTGCCGACAGCCAGCAATGTATGGCAAACGTGGCTATTATTGAGCAGCAGGTGGCTGGTATGTTTAGCGGCCAGCCTATCGACAACAATGTTAAGGAGGAAATTGACATTACTACATTAAGCCTTGAGGAGCTGCACAAACTTGTCGGCCAATTAAGCGGCTCTACTGTTACAATAAACTGCCAAACATACGGCTTTGAAAATGCGCTCTCCATGCTTAATGCCGTACAAACTGCTATTACAACAAAGCAGAACAACCTCAATACCGAGAACGGTATAAATGATGAGGTTAAACGGCTCAAGGATTTGCGAGGAGCCGCCGAACTGGGTAGCCAAACATGGAAAGATTACAATGCACAAATTACCAAGCTGGAGGCGAAACTGCCTAAAACTGGAAATGCAGCCCAAAGTGCCGCTAAAAAAGTGGCCGATGCCCAAAAGACCATAGACCAAAAGGTTGTTGATTTGGGGCTGGAGGTTGAGGAGAGCCGACTGGCACTCATTAAAGATGGTTTTGAGAAAAGGCAGGCCGAGCTTGAGGCGCAGCACCGCAAGGAGCTGGCACGCATTGATAAGGAGCAGAAAGAACTGGCAGAAAAATACAAAGCGGCCAAGAAAACCATGCCCACCAATGTTTCTGCCCAGTTTGATGAACTGCGAGCTAATGAAAATGCCAGCTATGAGATTGCACAGAGCGAACTGGTGGGTACCGAGATTGAGGAGCGCAAAAAGCAATACGCCCAGTATTACAAGTGGCTGGAGGCATACGGTGCCGATGCCGCCAATAAGCAGTTTGCCAGCCTTATTGAACAGGGCAATACTTATGAGGCATGGCTGCAAAACAAGATTGTCGCTCTCCAAGCTCAAATAGACAACGGCACCATAACCGAGGCAGACGGTAATGCCTTTATTGCCTACCAAGAGCAGCTACGCCAAGTGCAGGGTGTAAAAACCGAAATGGAGAAATTTAACGAGGCTCTGAACAAAGCCAAGGAGAACAGTAAAACGCTGGGCGATTATCTCTCCACACTGGTACAGCGTAAGATGGAGCTGCAACAGGGTAAGGGCAACCTCATTGGCGAGGATAGAGCCAAGGCCATACAGGATATTGACCGCCAAATATCAGACACAACGGAGCAGTTGCAGAAGCAGCTCCTTGAAACATACAAAACCAACGCCCAGTTGCGGCTGGAAACCGAAGAAAAGTTTGAGCAGGAAATAACATGGCTCAAACAGCACGGCTACACCCAGCAGGCAGAGCTGGCAGAAAAGGCACGGCGCAAAACCATTGCCGAGATAGATGCCACTCGCATACAGGCTACCGACAACTGGAAAAACCTCTTTGCCAATGCCCAGTATTTGAGCAGCAGCGCATTTGATGAGGTACTGGCCAAACTCAAAACACAGGTTGAGGCCATTGGCGATGTAGATATAAAAACGCGCCTCATGCAGCAGCTTGAGGAGTTGGAGCGGCAAGTGTTGGGTAACAAAAATCCTTTCAAACTCCTTGTAAACTCCATTAAGGCATACAATGCCGCCGCCGATGGCACCCCCGAAAAGAGCAAAAAATTTGCGCAGATGTTTGACAGCATCGCTGGCAGCATTGATTTTGTTAAGCAGGGGTTTGATAGTGTTGTTGGCGGCCTCAAGGAGCTGGGGCTTGCTGGCGATGAGGTAACACAGGATTTGCTGGGAGATATAAGCAATATGATGGGCGGTGCCGCCCAGCTTGCAAAGGGTATATCCACCAGCAACCCCATGGATATTATATCGGGAGGCGTTGGCCTCATTACCTCTGCCATCTCTCTCTTTGACAGCACCAGCCGCCGCATAAGGCGCGAAATGAAACAGCACGAACAGCAGCTCAAGGTTTTGCAGCGTGCTTACAGCGAAATCACATGGCGAGTGGATAATGCTGTGGGTGAGGATTACTACAAACAGCAACGCAAGGCCATTGAGAACCTTAAAAGGCAGCAGCAGGAGTACCAAGAGCTGGCACGCCTTGAGCAAAGCAAAAAGAGCAAAGACCGCGATGATGGCAAGGTGCAGGAGTATTTGGCCAATGCCGAGCAGGCAGCACGCGATATTGCCGACATTGAGCGTGAAATTACTGAAACGCTGGTGCAAACCAGTTTCCGTGATTTGTCTAATGAGCTGGCCGATGCGTGGGCTGATGCCTTTGGCAATATGGAGGATAGTGCCAAGAGCTTTGATGAGGTATTTAACACTACCATTGCCAATGCTGTAAAAAACTCCCTCAAGCTAAAGCTCATTGAGCCTGTCGTAAATAATTTTACCGAGGCACTGGCCGCGCACATGGGAGCCAACAATAACAGTGTGGCAGGTTTTAATTTTGCCTACTGGAAAAGGATGCTGCAAAATGCTGGCAATGCTTTTACCGAGGGGCTGCAAAGTTTTGAGGAGTATTTCAAAGATTTCAGCGATGAGGTGGATAGTACCAAGGAAACGCTGGAGGGGCAGATACAAGGCTGTACCGAGGACACCGCAAGTATGGTGGCTGGGGAGCTTACAACAATGCGCATACGGCAAATGGAGATGCTTATGGTGCAGCAAGAGTTTAACAGCTCCATGCAGAGCATAGACAATAACATTAGGCAAGCTCTTACATACCTGTATGGCATACACACCAATACTGGAGCCGCAAACAATCATTTGCGAGCTATTACGGTAACTCTTGAGAATATACGAACCTCTATTGCCAGTGACCCATTGAGGGCTAAAGGCTTAAACCAGTAAAAGCGTATGGAAAGATTGAAAGAATTACAGCAACTCATGGCGCATGGCCATTGTGCCGAGAGTGTAAGCCGAGTACATAACAGCCGTAACCGCACCAGCCGCCTTGTAGAGGCTTATTTCTACTACATTAAGGAGTGTATTAAAAAGGATTTTCCCAGCCTGTCCTTTATGCGCACCTACATGGGAACCGAGGCGGCAAATTATGGCGGCTTTATAGATGCAGTGGGCGAGGTAGAGCCGATGCGCCGCAATGCTTTTGTGGGAGAGTGTGATGCCTCATTTACCAGCTCCCAGTACAACATACACCTATGCTGGGTACGGCATAACAGCAGGCTCAAGGTGGTGGCAACCGACCACAGCCACCTGCATATAGATTGCTTTGAAAGCTCCAGTGTGGAGGTGGTTATTACCAGCCCCACTGCAAAAGTTTACATAAACCAGTATGGCAACAGCAATGTGCAGGTAAGTGGCCATACCGAATGTGCTACCTGCACGCTCCATGATACCGAAACTTATAAATAACACCGATATGGCACAGGAACAATATTTAGTATTACATCTGCCCTTTGATGAGGCAGAAGGAGCTACCACCACATACGATTTCAGCTCCAACCGAGCAGATGGCGAGCTTACCAATGCCCATTTTGAGGCAGGTAAACAGGGCAACTGCATCGTATATGACGGCACTTCCAAATGTGAGGTACAGCCTAACGTGCTTAACCTCTCAAAAGAGTTTACCCTGTGCGCATGGGTTAAACTCCATGCAGTGAGCCAGCAGCTTATTGTGCTGGTAAACTATAACGGAGTTGACCATTATTACAAGTGTGTGGTCAACCTCCAGCCCGAAACATGGTATTTCGTAACACTCACACGCGATGGCAATGTGTTGTGTGTTTACCTCAATGGCTCAATACTGGAGCGTGCTGTGGTACCCAGCAGCTATGGCAACCCTATTGGCATAAATATCTGCCAAGACTGCTATAATACCGAGCTGGGGCACGGCTGTGTTGATGAGCTGAAGCTCTACCAAAAAGCCCTCTCACAGGAGGAGCTTATAAATGAGCTGGACAATACCAAGCAGCTTGCATATCTCCTTGACGGCGTAGATTTCAAGACCTATGGCGTATCAGTAAAAATGGGAAAAGGCTTTACCGATGGGCTAAAAATGAAAGAACCCCTAAAGGTAGATTTCAACGGCTACCATGGCGAGGCCATAGACCTCTCGCGCCCACGGTATGAGGCGCGAGAGATAACACTGGAGTGCTTTATTGACAAAGCGGGCGGTAAAATGGCATTTGTGCAAACTATGCTGGAATTTCTTGAGCAGTTCCGAGCCAAGCACAAACTCCCCACAGGTACACTGGCAACCGCCGAGTTGTGCCCTGCTGGGCTGCACCGTCTAACACTGGATATCCACCCCACAAAGCCACTCATTTATGAGGTGTATTTGCCCGATGCTACCAACGTGGAAAAAGAGTGGAACGACAAACGTATGATTGGTACGTTTACCCTTGTACTGCGCGAACCCGAACCAGTAAAACGTGTGCTCAAGCACATGAGAACCAGCGAGGCCAACAAGCGTATCAGCATAACCATTACCACCTCCAAGCTGGTAAACATTTACTGGGGCGATGGTACAACCACCCAAGATGTGTGTGGTAACAACGTAACTGTAACCCATGACTATGCCCAAAATGGCGAGTATTACGCAGTTATTACTGGAGTAATAGAGGACATTGAGGCATTTAGCACCAACGCGATTGTTGTATGGAACAAATTGTAATATACAAGCGTGACGGGACTATCCGTTACCGCCTTGACAGCTTTGCCAAGCTCTGCACCGTAAAAAGTGCAGAGCAAAAGCATGAGCTGCTGGGCGAAGACACTGTTACCATTAAAACCTCCAGTGTAGAGCCGATGGAGCAAGTTGTTGGCGATTACATAGAGGTTTATGGCAGTAAATATACGCTTAACAAGGTTAATGAGCCTACCAAAATCAGCGAGCGCAATTTTGAGAACAGCATGGTATTTGAGGGCTTGCAGTACAAGCTCATAGATGCCCAATACCGCAATACTGATGCCGCTGGGCATAACCCCAGCGCAGATTTCCCCATTGTGGCCAATATGCGCCTCCTTATGCAGTTGGTAATAAATAATGCCAACCGCGTTGCACGCTCATTAGGCGAGCTTTGGGAGCTGGGAGAGTGCCCCGAAACCGAGCACAAAGAGTACACATTTAGTAATGAAAACTGCCTTGAAGTATTGCAGCGCGTATGTAAGGACAATAAGCTGGAGTTTGAGATTGAGGCCGTAACTACCAAACATTTTAAGCTCCATATACGCAAGGTCGGTAAACTGTTCCCTGCCTCATTTACTTTTGGCAGGGGTGGAGGTATTTACAAGCTCTCTCGCAAAAATGTAAATAGCAATAACCTCATTACGCGCCTGTATGTGGAGGGCAGCACACGCAACATTACCAGCAAATATCGCAATGGTGCGTTAAGGCTCCGCATTGGAGATAATGAGGAAAGCTACATTGAGAACCCCACAGCCGTTGCTGCTTTCGGCATTAAAGAGGGCAGCCGAACCTACGAAAGCATATACCCACATCGTACAGGAAAGGTTACAGGGCTGGTGGCTGGCCAACCGCTAAAGTTTGTGGATAGCACTATGTTTGACCTTAACGAAAAGGATAGCGAGGGGCAAACAAAATGGCTTATCCAAGACACTCCAGCCAAAATAAAATTTGTGGGTAATTGCAACCTATCGGGCTACCAGTTTGAGCTGGCTAATTATGATACCGCAACTAAAACATTTACTCTTAACCTGTATGAAGATAGCCGAGGGCTTAAAATACCCGATGGCCGAGCCTATACCATAGAGGAGGGTGCAGAGTATGTGCTGCTGGATATAGTTATGCCCAATGACCCTTATGTAGTTGATGCAGAGGCCGAGCTAAAGGCTGCTGGCGAAAAGGATTTGGAGCAGGACAGCCAGCCAAAGGTTGAGTATGAGCTTGAGCTTTCATCACTTGAGCTAAAACGTAAGTTTGGCAGCGATGCAGGAATTGTAAACCTCTTTGCCGCTGGTGATTATTTGCCCATTAAAGACCCCGATATTAACGTAGATAAAGCCATACGCATCAAGAGTTTTACACGCGACTGCTACTCCGACCCATACAAGTATAAAATTACTTTGAGTGACACAGTGGAGGTGAGCATTATCCAGCAAATTATAGAGGACAATGAGGAGATTGGCCGTATAATTGTACTGAATGACCTTACAAATGTAGCGAGGGCAAGAGCCAACTGGCGCACAACACAAGAGTTGCTGGGTATGGTTTTTGATGGCGATGGCTATTTTGACCCTACCAATATACGCCCCAGCTCTATTGAAACACTGATGTTGAGTGTAGGCAATCGTGCTGGCCAGTTTGTGCTCCGCAATATTTTCATCGAGGCTAATACCCCTGTTGCAGGTAAGCCTAACCCCAATGTATTGCGCATAAGCTCCGAGGGTGGCCAACTGATACATTATGCCATAGAGAAAACTGACCGCACATGGGTTATGAGTGGCACGCAACTCACATTAAACACCAATGGGCCACTATATATCTATGCCGTGTGTTCCAAGACTGGCAGCACAGGTACATTTGTTTGCTCTGCCACAAAATTTGCCACCGATGGAGGCAATGTATATTATTTCCCAGTGGGTGTCCTCTCCTCTATTTACAATGGTTACAGGGAAGTCACAACAACCTACGGAGCCACACGCATCACAGGCCGCTGCATAAATTGTGGTCGTATTGAGAGTATAGACAAAAGCACATATTTTGACCTTGATAACGGCGAAATAGGAGGGCGTATTAAATTCCGTTCCACAAGTGGAGAGCTTTTAAGCATAACAGAGCTGGAGCAGCAAATCAACTCCACAAATTCCGAAATAGAGGGGTTGAGTGAATTGTTGCAGAGCCTCCAAGACCAAGTAGATGGCACCGTTGAGTATTGGTTTGGCACAGAGCCGCCAACGCTGGATAACGCACCTGCCAACCAGTGGACTGACGAAGATACGCGGAGCGTACATATTGGCGATATGTTTACTGATACCAATACTGGCCTTGAGTACCGTTATAGCCGTAGGGGTAGCTCTGCGGTCGTTAATGGCCAATTAGTACGGATTTGGCATTACTATTGGCAGGAGGTTCCGAGCACAGGCATAGGCCAAGCTATACAGGCGGCAAACAACGCTCTCAACATGGCCAACAGTAAAAACCATGTGTTTGTGACGGCCAATGCCAGCAGCACGCCACAAAGCCCTTACAAGGAGGGGGATTTGTGGATTACGCTGGATAACTACAAGATTAAAATTTGCATAAAGACACGAGAGAACACCAGCGGCACGCGCTACCTTGCAAGCGAGTGGAAAGATGCTGGCTATACAGATGATACGCAGGCTAACAAAGCACTCCAGCAGCTTACTGATTTGGCCAGCGATAGCCTCATTACACCTGCCGAAAAGGTGCAGCTCAAAGATGAGATGGCCAACATTAAGGTGGATTACTCTACCGTAAAGGCGCGTGCCCAGTTGGCAGCAGTTGATGCCACTGCATTTGATGCAGCATACAGCACCTTACTGGCTTATACCAACAATATACTGGCCAGTATGAGTGCCAACACCACCGTGGATAAGACCACATACAACAACAATTTTAATGCCTATTATACCGAGCGCACCAACCTCCTTGATGCCATTAGCAAGGGCTATGTTGACGGCATTGAAATGGGAAGTGGTAACTATATTGGAAATGGAGCATTTTTCCCAAATAGCAACGGTTGGGCATTGAGCATAAACAGCGACGCAGGCCAACAGGGGACACTCTCCCTATACAGTGATACAACTATGGGGAGGGTGTTACGAGTAACCAAACCTAATGCTGCAAGCTGGTGGTACTTTGGTACTGGAATGAAATCTAAAGGTGGTAATATCCTCCTGCCGTTAGGTAGGTTTGCCAATGGGGTAACATACACTGTGGCCTTTTGGGTTAAGGCGAGTGCCAATACTAAATTAAGCGTTGGCATAATGGATGGTAATGGCACTAATGTTGTAGCCCCACTCAAAGAGTTTGCCGCAAACACCAACTGGCAGCGTGTTAGCTATACCTTTAAGGCTAATAGTTTGGGCGCGGCCACCTCCCGACTTTATATTACAACTACTAATACTTTTACATACTGTTACTTTACAAAGTTTGTATTGGTAGAGGGTAATAAGGCTCCCGAATGGAATGAGAGTAGCCAAGAGATTGAGGCACAGATTACGGCAAACAAGGATTTACTCAAAGCCATAACTGACAACTATACTCAAATTGAGGGTGGCCTTATTCTCTCCACATTCCTCAAGCTGGGCGCACTCCAGCAAAGCGGAGAGTGGAAAGAGAGTGCTGGCCTTAAAGCCATGTTGAGTAACACTAATGAAATTGCAGCTTATTTTGGTGGTACTTATGCGGAGGCTTTAGCTGGCACCAAGGCTGGTATGACTATTATCTACCATAACGGCAAACTCAAGGCCAAAGATGCGGAAATAACAGGTATCATAAATGCAACAGACGGCACATTTAGCGGCAAACTAAATGGTGTTACTGGTACATTTAGGGTATTGCAAGCTATTGATGACAATGGCAATGTTAAAGCTGAAATCAGTTTTAACTCCTCCGAGGGTAAACTATATTTCAGTGGCGATATGCAGCACCAAGGTACAAAAGATGGGCGCAGCCTCCGTTTCCTTACCTCTAACCTGTGGTGCCGAGGCTCTTTTGGAGCATCGGCGCATAATGCCATGGTGGTAATGGGCACTTATGCCTATTATTACCCTAATGGTTTATATACAACTACTGGACGGCAATATATATCACTGGAGAGCAAGAAGGATAGCCGAGGTAATACCTATTACAAGGTTCCTGTATATGGCAGTAATGGCGAAAGCTCTGGCTTTCCTGTTGATATAGTTATATTTTCCGCAACCAACCAAACATATAATTACCAGCTTGTGGAACTCTCAAGAGGAGCAATAATAACATTGGTAAATGCACAAAAAACAAGGGTACACAATGTGTATATACATGGAGGTCTTACAGGGCTTTCAGCTGGCACCATGCAGCAGGTCGTTTATGTTGGAGCTGAAAATATGAACCCAGTACAATCTACCAATGTATTAGGCGCAGGCTTAATTTTGGGTGGCACACTTGTAAATAATTGGAGTTGACACCCATAAATGCAGCTCACTTTCAAAAGTTAGGACTTGCAAAGCGTACTTATACAGTACGCTTTGACTAACTTTGGGCACGCATAAAGCGACATTGACATGAGCAACAAGGTAAACAACAACTACATTAGCCCCGAAATGAGCGCAGGCCGTATCGTTTCCAAAGGCAAAATAAGCGACCTCTCCAAAGGGTTTCGCCTCAAGGAGAGCCGACCCTTTTCGGTATATGTTCGCCCCAAAACGCTCTCCACACTGGAGCGCGATGTAATGCTCAACTGCAAGCTCTACGCAGAGGAGGAGTTCAGCGAGGTGCCTGTAACTCTCTTTAGCTGGGTAGAGCTTTGCATTATTGAGATTGCCCCCAGTGCGGAGCTGCTTAACAGCTATGATATATACTGGGGTGCAGGCAGTTCAGCACAAATGTTCGTAACTAATAATCAATAATAATATGGGTACACTCATAGGAATTGGAAACACCGTGCCACAATTCCCTTATAAAGACTTATGGTATGGCATACGCATAAACCTCAAGAATGGAGGCCATAACATAGCAGATGGCAAGCTGGAGCGTGTGGGCAATCTTGACCTGCACCGCTCGCTGCCCATACAAAAGCGCATACGGCGTTACATTGCTAATGCCGATGGCAGTGTTAATTACTGGCTGGGAGCCAACGACAGTACACTCAAGGAGGGAGGCGGTGCCGCACGCCTTAATGCCCTTGACGGTATTGTGCAGCTCTATAAGCCCGATTACTACCGCCGCATTGAGTTTGACGGCGATTACATGCTGGTGGCCATTAGTGAGGTGGCTCTTCCTGGCTTTATTCACATGAAAGAACGGTCGCGCTCTCCATGGTTGGCCGTATGTAACCGCACAACCAACCTGCCCACCTGTGCCTCATTCCTCCAGTGGAACGCAGACGGCACACTCAAACGCGATGCTAATGGGCTGCTGGTACTGGCAAGCAATGCCGCCGAGTACCGAGGTGGTAATAACCAAACGGCATGGGATGGCACCTACCGCTCTGTACTGGGTATGCCCATGAGTAGTAGCAGTGCCAACATGAACACTTTCCGTACTCGCTGCCGCTCACTGGGCGATGATTGGCACTTTGGCGGCTGGCGTTTCCGCGAAGAAATGAGCTGGCTCATGGCCATAGAATTTGGCGATTTGGACAGCCAAGCCGCCTTTACTGCCGAGAAAACGGCTGATGGCTTTGCACAGGGTGGACTGGGTAACGGCACACTTGTAAATGGTGGAGAGTGGAACAGCTACAACGGCTATTATCCATTTATCCCCTGTGGTGTAACCGCCAAGCTGGGCAACAACACTGGTATTGTTGAGTACACCATTAAAAACTGGAAAAATGGTGCCGACAAAGTGGTTAATGTTGCCAGTTACAGAGGCTGGGAGGCTCCCCAGCAGTATCTGTGGGAGCATAACGATGATGTGCGCGTGTGGTATAGCAAACCAAGCGAGGGAGGCGATGGCCTTATTTTTCTATGCAACGACCCTGCCAAGTTTGCCAATCCTGCCAATGATAGAGTACGCACACTGGAGGGCTATAAAGAACTGGGAGCTATACCCACAACTGCTGGTTATATATCTGCTATGGGCTATGCCGATGGCTGGACTTTCCCCAACAGCACTGTTGGCGGTGCAAGCAATAAAAACTACTGTGATTATTGGTGGCGTAGCAATGTGGCCACTGATGATAATAACGAAGATGGCTGGCGTCAGCTCCTCTCTGCTGCTAATGCGAGTGATGCGGAGGTTTCGGGTGTCCGCTGTGCGGGTACGATTTATCGGTGTGCGAATACGCTTGCGAATTATGGTTTCCCCCTGTGCCTTGAAATTTCGGGTTCCGAGGGCATTTGAAAACCTGCCAGCATAACAAAGTAAAAAAGTAACTCAAAAAAAATACAAAATGAACAATCCCCCTAAAGCACCGCCTTGAGCGGTGCATGGCCATAGCCAATCACCATAGCAAGCGTTACGGCTTTCGGTCAAAAACGCGGTTGCGGTGGTTTCGGGAAGCTCCTCTCTGCTGCTAATGCGAATAATGCGGAGAATTCGGGTGTCCGCTGTGCGAATACGAATAATCGGTGTGCGAATACGAATGCGAATTATGGTTTCCCCCTTATACCGTTTTCTTTTTCGGCTCAACACTCTTTCGGGAGTAGAGAGCCAACAATTTCAAAACCCCACCAAGACCATGCCTCTCAAGAGCAGTCACCCCCAGCATTAGTGGGGAGTGGCTGCTGGCAAAAGAATATGGAGATTGTAAAGTGCGAGTAGAGCGCGGCACCAACCGCGAGTGCGAAAGCTCTTATGACAGCAATGGCACATAAAATTTACCACAGCTACGATAACAATAGCTATTGGAAAGTATGCGACCCACTCAATGTACTGCACGCGACCCTAAACACCATACGGGGTAAACGCAACAGACACGATGTGCAAAGGCTACTTAATGATGGCTTTATTGAGGCAATAACCGAGGTATGGGAGTTGCTGGATAAGCAAACTTACATACCCTCTCCCTATACAAAGAAAACCATTAGGGAGAAAACAGGCGGCAAAGTTAAAGAGCGAGTGCTTAAAATAGCCAAGCTCATGCCCGACCGTATAATAGACCACTGCCTCATTGATGTTATTGAAGATGATTTGCGTAAACTCTTTATTGCCAATACCTATGCCTGCATAAAAGGGCGAGGTATTCATGCTTGCCTCCGCGACCTTAACCGAGCCTTGCAAAAGGATAAAAAGGGTACACGATATTGCCTAAAATTAGACATACACCATTATTATGATACGATAAAGCATGATATACTCAAGCGCATAATCCGCAAAACCTATGGCGATAAGCGTATGCTTTGGCTCATGGATAGCATAATAGACAGCACAGAGGGTAATGAGGGCATACCCATTGGCCGCCTTACCTCCCAGCATAACGCCAACTGGTACCTAACACCATTTGACCACTGGGTTAAGGAATGGCTAACGCCAATGGTGCGCAAACAGTTCCACGCACGCCTGTATTATTTCCGCTATATGGATGATATGGTGTTCCTCTGCTCCAACAAGGAGGCTCTGCACTGGGTGTTTGAGCAAATAGAGCAATACCTGCATAATGAGCTGGAGCTGGCCATTAAAGACAACTGGCAGATATTCCCAGTTGATGCACGTTCAGTTGATTTTGTTGGCTACAAGAGTAACCATTACAATATACTGGCACGCAAAAGCATATTGATGGCCTATTGGCGTAAGTTGCGCCAAGTACAAAAACGCTATGGGATAACCGAGGTACGAGATGTGAAAATGGAGTTGTCGGCACATTACGGCTGGCTGCAACATTGTACTAAAGAGCACTTTGAAAAGATAATCAAATTAACAATAAACCAATTAAACCCAATGAGTAAAAGTAATTTGAGCGTGGGCATAACAAGTGCCGAGCAGCAGCCCACATTTGATGTGATAGACCGCATCAAAGGCACAACCCTCTACAATCATAACCAGCACCTTGAGGAGCGCACCAATGAGGAGGGCAAAAAAGTCAAGGTAAACGTGTATGATAGCCTGCTGGTGACAGCTCCAGTAACGGCCAACACTGTACTGGAAACCCTTATTGCTGCCAAGCACAGCAGCAGTGAGGAGGCCAAGCTGCTCAACGACTATAACGCCGCTGTGCTGGGCATAGAAGATGAGGCTAAAAAACAGCCTTACCTTGATTTCCTCTCCGAGCGTAAGGCACTCCGCGCTATGGTGGATGCCGATTGCAAACTGCACAACATACCTTTAGCATAATGGCAACATAGCATGGCAGAGGAAACTTTTGATTTTGCTGATTTCTCGCTGCAAGGAGAAAGCGCAAGCTCCGCACGCCCGACAGGCGATTACCCCAGTATTGATGAGGTAATAAATAAGCCTATTTGGTGTACTGGCTTTTCCGACAGCGTGGAAACCGAGAATGGCAAACGCACACTGGTAAAGTTTAAGTGGGAGCTTGCAGGGGCTGAAACAGCATTTTGGACCAGTAGTAAAAAGCTGCTGGGCGTGCTGAAAAATCCCAGCATACGTTTCCCTTTCCATACCATTATTAAAGTAGTGTTTGTGCGTGATATGGCTGGCTTTGAGTTTAGGAGCGCAAAAGAGGTAGTATCGCAAGAGGACACCGATGCACTCAATATGTACCTAATTAAAAAGCGCAGCTACATGAAACAAAGACGCTGATATGATTGAAGATGTAAACTCCGTAGCCAGCGGCATTACAAATTATGGCATGATGGCCATTACAGCCGCTTTTTTCCTTGTGCTCACAGGTTTATTGTGGGTAGCCTGTTTTAGGTGGTTTAAGAGCATAATCGACGGCATGATTAAGGGTAATGCCAAGGCTAATGCCGACCTGCTGGCCGAAACACGCAAGCAAAATGATATGCTCAATGACATTTCCGAGGGGTTGCGCCCTGAAACCCTGTTGCGAGTAAAAAATATCTCAAGTGTATATTTTGACCTTGCAATAGAAAAGGTTTGCCGCATAATAAAAAAAGTGCGTGAGGAAAACCACATAGTAGATAGGGAGGCCACCAAAACCAAAATACACACTCTAATTGAGAACCTGCATGAGGATAGGAACAGCCGCTTTGATAGCTTTTCCTACCGAGGCGCACACCTCTCAAGCTATGTAAACCCTCAATGGGTTGACTGGGTGGCAGAGGTTGTGGAAAAGGAGGTTTACAGTGATACGGTTAATAATGGCCGAGCTTATACCAATGTAAGCGCAGTTTATGAGCGCATAAAGATTGACTTTTATCATAAAGTACAACACGTTTAATAGCAAATATATGTTAGTAATAATTGACAATGGCCACGGTGCCAACACTGCTGGCAAATGCAGCCCCGATAAGCGGCTGCTGGAATACAAATGGGCGCGAGAGATTGCCCAGCTCTTACTGGAGCAGTTAAAAGCCCATGGCATAGAGGCTGTGCGCATTGTTACCGAGGAGGCCGACATAAGCCTCAAAGAACGGTGCAGACGCGCAAATGCCCTCTGTGATAAATATGGTACGGCCAACTGCATTTTTGTGAGCATACACGCCAACGCTGCTGGAGGTGATGGTAAGTGGAAATCCGCAGGAGGCTGGTGTGTTTATACATCGCCTGGAAAAACCAAAGCCGACACGCTGGCAACCTGCCTGTGGAACGAGGCCAATGTCGCGCTGGCTCCTTATGCAGAGCGTTTCCGTGTGTTACAGGCCAATGGAGCCTACGACAGCAAGCAGGTACCATTCCGCGCCGACTGGAGCGATGGAGACCCCGATTACGAGGCACGGTTTACGGTGCTTACTGGCACCAAATGCCCAGCGGTTTTAACCGAGTCTCTTTTCCAAGACAACAAGAGTGACATGGAGTACCTGCTGTCCGAGGAGGGCAAGGCTGCCATTGTTAAGCTCCATGTTGATGGCATACTCAAATACATAGGCAAATGAAAAAGTATCTGCTTATAACCATAGTGGCACTGCTGGCGATTGCTGGCGGTGCCATTTATCGCTGCCAGCAGCTCCAAACCGATAACGAGAGGCTACACGGCAACCAGTCGGCACTCATGGCCGATATTGAGCTGTACCAAACCAAGGCAGGCGAAAATGCCGCCAAGGTGCAGAGGCTCCAGCTTACAGCCTCCGAGTTTGAGAACCAATGTTCTGACCTCAAGGGCGAGGTGGAGAGGTTGGGCATTAAGGCCAACAGGCTCCAAACTCTCATTAACACCAGCACGCACACCACTCTGCGAGTTGATACCATTGTTAAGGACAGTATTGTGTATGTGCCACAGCTGGCACGGCTTGATACGCTGAAATGCTTTGAGTATAACGATGGATGGATTAGTGCGCGTGGCTGCATAGACAGCCGCAACCATTTTGAGGGAGAGTTTGAGAGCCGCGACAGCCTGCTGATAGTGGCGCACCGAGTGCCAAAGCGTTTCCTTTTCTTCCGCTGGGGCTGCAAGCGTGTGGAGCTTGATATAAAAAGCTCCAATCCGCACAGCACCGTAACCCATGCAAAATATTTGGAGTTTACCAAAAAAAATGACTAACTTTGCTGCCGATAACCATTGCCGCAGGAGAGCCGCAATTTCCACATTTTTTTGCAGTTGTGGCTCAAATGTGGTTCAAAACAGATGCCCTTGTTTTGGTAAACATCCGAAAAATCGGGTAGTTACGTTAAAAAGAACGTGAGTTTCCGGTACCTAAGATAAGGGTTTGATTCCCTTCGGGGCTACTTATGAACGCTTGTAATCTTCGGATTATAAGCGTTTTTCTTATTAAATGCCTGTTCAATAGTGCCTTACGGTATGAGCCAATTTGTGAATTGGTATAAAATTCGGTAATGATGAATCTATTTTATTGAATATTTATTTGGTAAATATTCATAATTGTGCTATCTTTGCCGCCCAATTGATAAAAGCATGAACCGATTATTTACTATATATAGTGTATGTGGCATTGCATGGGATAGCAGAATCTTATGTAATCATTCTATTGTGCACGTACATTGGTTCAGTGGATTTGTTTGAGATACCCCTCCATTTTTTGATCATACATAAAGGACTGTTTAAGTTTTGCTCAGTATTATTTTAAGGGGAAAATTTAAACAGGTTTTAAGACTTTGCCCTTTGTCTGAAATTGTTCGGAGAGATTGAGCTCTGTGGTGACTTTCGGTTTGAAAAGTCATTGTATGGTATTATTGTTCAATTTTTAAGATTTCGCGTTATGTTCACAGTTATATCTATGATGTTTGGAGGAATTGGTATCGGTTACCTGTTTCGTAATTTGAAGTTTCTGCAAAATGTAGAAAAGACTACTTCGTTGACCATCTTTTTGTTACTTTTTATTTTAGGTCTTTCAATCGGATCTAATAGTTTGATAATAAATAATTTGGGGAGATTCGGATGGCAGGCTGTCGTATTGGCGGCATCGAGTATTCTGGGCAGTATGTTAGCTTCATTTCTGGTGTTTCGTCTGTTTTTTAGGAAAGGAGGTAAAAAATGAAAGGGAGTTTGATTGTAGTGGCATTTTTCTGTATAGGTTGTGTAGTTGGGACTTTTAATGATTCCCAACTGGAAGTGCACAATCTTTCTATGTACGTGCTTTATGCCCTTATGCTACAGGTCGGTGTCAGTATTGGCAGTAATAAAAATCTGAAAGTATTGGTTAAAAGTTTGCGTTTCAATATGCTTCTGGTACCTTTGGCTACAATTGTAGGAACCTTGCTTTTTTCTGCTTTTGCCAGTTTGTTGCTGAGTCAGTGGAGTGTGTTCGATTGCATGGCAGTGGGGAGTGGTTTTGCCTATTATTCGCTTTCTTCCATTTTAATTACACAGTTCAAAGAACCTTCCCTCGGGTTACAGCTGGCAACCGAGCTTGGTACTATTGCCCTGTTGGCAAATATCTTTCGTGAAATGATGGCTTTACTCGGGGCACCGCTTATCCGGAAATATTTTGGAAAATTAGCACCTATTTCTGCTGCCGGAGTTAATTCGATGGATGTATTGTTGCCGTCTATCACTCTTTATTCCGGAAAGGAAATGATTCCTCTTGCTATCTTCCATGGAATTCTCATTGATATGAGTGTCCCCGTTTTCGTCTCTTTCTTTTGTAGCTTATAAGAAGGCACCGGGCGGACTCTAAACGGGGATTGGAAAATCTCTCTCTTATTTTTATGCCAGGCTGTTTGTGAAAGTTTCCCATTCTTCGCAAAGAGCTTGCATGGAGGGATAGAGGGCATTTGCTCCCGCATCTTGCAACACTTTATTGTTTAAGGGTCCGGTATTGACAGCTATTGTGAAGATCCCTGCGGCTACTCCTGCTTGTACTCCGAGTGGTGCATTTTCTATGACTACTGCTTCGTTTGCTTCGAATCCTCCTTTTTCAAGCGCCATCAGATAGGGTTCGGGGTTGGGCTTGCCATGCTTTACATCGAAAGCAGTCACCATCAGTTCGCGGTGAAACATGCCGGGGAAGTTATGTTCCAGACGATCGAGCAGGGAGCGCTGTCCGGATCCGGTGACCACCATCGGTGTCAGTCCGGCGTTTTTTATTTTTTGCAGTAGTTCCCAAGCACCGGGCATCGGTTCCGGTTCGGGGAATTTATTGAATTCTTCACTCTTCTCGTGGTAGATGTTCTCTATCTCTTCGGGCGTTGCTTCCCGTCCTAATTGGCGTTGGCTTACAATGTTGATAGTACCGGCTCCTGTACGCCCTTCGTGTAAATAGGCTTCTTCACGGCTGAGGTTAAGGCCGTGAGCTAACATCACTTTGTGCCAAGCTTCTGCATGATAGGGCATGGAGTTGAACAATACGCCGTCCATATCGAATAGTACGGCTTTTAAGTGTATTTCTTTTTGAAACATTGCTTTATGATATTGAGAATTTGTTTGGATTTTCTATAAAAACAGTCTTAGGCAAAAGTCAAACAGACTGTGATTTTTTGCACAAAGTTACGATTTTTTTGCTAATTCGGATATAATGTGTATTTTTGCGGTGTAAACAAGAGATTTGTAATACATGAAAAAGCAACTTCTTGCACCGTTGTTACTACTGCTTTTGGCTGCATGTTCCGGCTCGGCAGAAAGTCCTGTAATTGAAATTACGGGTTTCTTTATTGAAGGTGATACTAAAGATTATAGTGAAGATATGGCTTCCATACCTTCATTAAAGGTGGGCGATGAGGTTACTGTCTCTCTGACACTGGATGGAAATGGAGAGGATCTGAATACATTTATCGTAAAAGAAGATCAGCAGCAATTGGGCATAAAAGATTTTGATTTGCCCAATGGGGTGTCTTCTGAGAAAAATTTCACAAGACCCGAAGAAGGTATTATCAAGTTTGAGGATGGCGTACGGAATACCGTATTGAAAGTGAAGATGCGTGTACAAACCGTGGCTGATGCCGATGCTATACTTTCTTTCTATCTTTCTTCGAAAGCGGAATGTGAAAGTGCGCAGGAAAAAATAGAATTGAAAACAGAAGATAAAGAGTGAGACAATCTCTGATCGGTATAAATCCAAATAATAAGGGGTGAAGCTTTCTAAGCTTCACCCCTTATTATTTGGATTTATCTTTGCTTACAGTTTGGCTTGTATTGCTTTCGATTCTTCTTCGTATCCCGGTTTGTTGAGCAAAGCAAACATATTCTTTTTGTATGCTTCTACACCTGGTTGGTTGAATGGATTGACACCTAACAAATAACCACTGATACCACAGGCTTTCTCAAAGAAATAAAGCAGACCGCCTATGCAATATTCGCTTAGTTCGGGAAGAACAATACGCATATTGGGTACGCCGCCATCCACATGGGCCAGTTGAGTTCCCAATTCCGCCATTTTGTTAACTTCGTCCACACGTTTGCCGGCCAAGAAGTTTAGCCCATCCAGATTTGCTTCATCCGAAGGTACTTCCAGTTTATGGTTTACCTTTTCCACAGAGATTACGGTTTCGAAAATCGTGCGTTCACCTTCTTGAATCCACTGTCCCATGGAATGAAGGTCGGTAGAAAAATCTACAGCAGCCGGGAATATACCTTTGTTGTCTTTTCCTTCGGATTCTCCGTATAGTTGCTTCCACCATTCACTTACATAATGCAGTTTCGGGTTGAAGTTCACCAGAATCTCGATTTTCTTTCCCTTTTTATACAGTTCATTGCGTGTAGCTGCATAAATAGCGGCAGGGTTTTCTGCGAAAGGAACGTTTGCAGCACAAGCTTTTTCCATATCGGCTGCACCGGCTACCAGTTTTTCAATATCGAATCCGGCTACTGCAATGGGTAATAAACCTACCGGAGTAAGTACGGAAAAACGTCCTCCTACATTATCCGGGATGATGAATGATTTGTATCCTTCTTTGTCGGCAGTAACACGTGCTGCACCTTTCCGGGCATCGGTTACGGCTACGATTACTTTCTTGGCCATATCTCTGCCACGTTGATCTTCACATTGTTTTTTCAACAGGCGGAATGCAAGGGCAGTCTCGGTAGTAGTTCCGGATTTGGAGATATTGATAACACCGAATTTCTTGTCTTTCAGATACTCGGTGAGTTCGTATAGATAATCCTCGCCGATATTGTGTCCAGCGTAGATGATGACCGGTGCTGTTTTCTTATCCTGCAACCAAGTGAAACTGTTTGATAATGCTTCAATCACTGCACGTGCACCCAGATAACTTCCACCGATACCGGCTACGATAACTACTTCACAGTTATCACGAAGAACTTGTGCGGTGGCTTTAAGGTCGGCCAGATGTTCCGGAGTGATAGAAGAAGGCAGATGCAACCATCCCAGGAAATCGTTTCCTTTACCGGTACCGTTTTCCAATGCTTCCTGCGCTGCTTTCACTTGAGCGTCGTAAGCGAAAACAGTTTCTTTTGAGATGAATCCCAACGTTTTTTCAATGTTCAAACTAATCATAATATATAAGTTTTTAAAAAGTAGTCAAGTAGGTGAATGACTGAGTAGTCAAGTAGTCAAGTAGTTAAGTAGTAAGTAGGAGTTAGTCCAGTTTATTATTACTAAAGCCATTCTCTACTTACTACTTGACTACTTAACTACTGACTACTTAATTGCCATATTCCTCCATCGCATTCCTCATCTGAATGAATCAGTGAGTAGTTTTATTTCGATCATCGGTGATATGCGTTCATACAGGATATTGTAAACGGCATCGAGTATCGGCATATTAACATGATAATGCTTGTTGATTTCTTTGATACATTTTGTACCGTAGTATCCTTCCGCGATCATTTCCATCTCTATTTGTGCGCTTTTTACCGAATATCCTTTACCGATCATGGTACCGAATGTGCGGTTCCGGCTAAAGTTGGAATATCCTGTTACCAATAGATCTCCCAAATAAACAGATTCATCTACGTTTCTGTTCAATGGATGTACGGTATCAAGAAAGCGTCTCATTTCCTGTATTGCATTGGAGATGAGTACCGCCTGAAAGTTATCGCCATATTTCAAGCCACTGCAAATGCCGGCGGCAATGGCATATACGTTTTTCAAAACAGAACTGTATTCAATGCCTACTACATCATCGCTGACGGAAGTTTTGATAAAGCTGCTTCCCAGTCTGCGGGCAAAAATGCGGGCTTTGTCCTTGTCCGGACAAGCGATGGTGAGGTATGAAAGGCGTTCCAAAGCAACCTCTTCTGCATGACAGGGACCTGCCAATACTGCTATATTCTCGGGAGGGACACCATATTCTTTTGTGAAATATTCCGATACGATAAGATTATCGTCGGGTACAATTCCTTTGATAGCGGTGATAATGAATTTGTCTCGTATGCGTGTCTTCAGTTTTTTAAGATGAGCTTTTAAGTAGGGGGAAGGAGTGACGAAGACGAGCGTATCCGATTCCTTTACGATGTCGTTGATGTTCGAGCCGAAATTGATACGTTTCATGTCAAACTTTACACCTGTGAGGTAAGCCGGGTTGTGTCCTAAACGTTTGAAGTCGGCTATACGATCGTCACGACGCATATACCAATTGATGGAATCCTCTTGTGCGAGGAACATTTTGGCAATGGCTGTGGCCCAACTTCCGCCGCCCATTATCGCTATCTTACCGGGTAGTTTCATATATATGAAATTAAAGATTAAAAATTAAAAATTAAAGGGAGAAAGCGAGGGGCGCTCCTCCCAGATATTTAATTCTTAATTTCTCATTTTTAATTGATTTTCTGTATCCATTCGGTTACATCATTTACAGAAGGGTTGGTAAGTTCCAACTTATGCTTCTTATTAAGTCCGCAAATTTCTTGATGCAACTTTTGTGGGTTTACGTCTTTCATCTCCTCTACCAAGTTATAGCCGGCTTTCTGAATTACCGGAACCCAGTCTTCAGGGATGCCCAGTTCCGTATATTTGACAACAGCATCTTTTTTAACAACTTTTTCCGGGCGCATTTGCGGGAAGAACAATACTTCCTGAATCGTTGTTTCTCCGGTCATCAACATCGTCAGACGGTCCATACCGATGCCCATACCTGATGTCGGCGGCATACCATATTCCAATGCACGTATGAAGTCCTTGTCGATAATCATGGCTTCATCATCTCCTTTTTCGCTCAGGCGCATTTGTTCTTCAAAACGTTCCAGCTGGTCGATAGGATCATTTAATTCAGAGTAAGCATTACACAATTCTTTGCCGTTCACCATTAATTCAAAACGTTCGGTTAGTTCCGGATTATCCCGGTGGCGTTTGGTCAACGGTGACATTTCAATCGGATAATCGGTTATGAATGTCGGTTGTATATAATTGCCTTCACAGAATTCACCGAAGATTTCATCGATCAACTTGCCTTTACCCATGGTGTCGTCAATCTCCATATTCAGTTTCTGGCAGATTTCCCGTATTTCGCTTTCGCTTTTACCGTTCAGATCATATCCGGTAAACTCTTTGATGGAGTCGAGCATAGTGACGCGTTTGAACGGAGCTTTGAAACTGATGATGTTATCGCCTACTTTTACTTCGGTAGTACCGTTTACGTCCAGACAGATTTTTTCAATCATGTTTTCCGTAAATGTCATCATCCAGTTGTAATCTTTGTAAGCAACGTATATTTCCATACAGGTGAATTCGGGATTGTGTGTACGGTCCATGCCTTCGTTACGGAAGTTCTTTCCGATTTCGTATACACCTTCAAAGCCTCCTACGATCAGGCGTTTCAAGTATAGCTCACTGGCGATGCGCATGTATAATGGCATGTCGAGCGCATTGTGATGCGTAATGAACGGACGTGCGGCAGCACCACCGGGGATGGCCTGCAAAATCGGAGTTTCTACTTCGATGTATCCTTTCTCATTAAAATACTCACGCATGGAGTTGTATACTTTGGTGCGTTTGATGAAAATATCTTTGATACCTTCGTTTACGGCCAAATCAACATAACGCTGGCGGTAACGCAATTCGGGATCTTCAAAAGAATCGTATGCCACACCGTCTTTGTATTTTACAATTGGCAACGGCTTGATAGACTTTGACAATACGGTGAGTTTCTTGGCGTGAATACTGATTTCACCCATCTGCGTACGGAATACAAAGCCTTCGATGCCGATAAAATCACCTAAGTCGAGCAGGCGTTTGAATACAGTATTGTACATCTCTTTGTTTTCTTCCGGGCAGATATCGTCACGGGTGATATACACTTGGATACGTCCTTTGGAATCTTGTAATTCAATGAAAGATGCTTTACCCATAACGCGGCGGCTCATCATGCGTCCTGCTATGGATACCATGCGGGGTTCGTCTTCATCTTTGAATTCCTGTTTTATATCTGTAGAGAAAGCATTGGTTACATACTCTGCTGCGGGATAAGGTTCGATACCCATCGCGCGAAGCTCATTCAGACTGTTACGTCGGATGATTTCCTGTTCACTTAGTTCTAATAGGTTCATTTCGTTACGTATTAACTCAATATTTGGTGGCAAAAATACGAAACATTTTTAATATTACGGCATGAATAGCTCTCTAATTTGCCCAAAGGAGAGATTGGGACAGGTGAACGGTTGCTAATAAAGAGGAAATTTTAAAGCGGCTTTTCATTTGCCGGGTTCTCGGAAAAACACTAATTTTGCATCCTCAAAATAAAAAGGACGAGTATGACTACAGGACAGAAGACCCCCACGGCGTTGGGGACGGAAAAGATTGGAAAACTTTTGATACAATATGCGGTACCGGCTATCATTGCCATGACGGCATCTTCTCTTTATAATATGGTGGACAGTATTTTTATCGGGCATGGTGTGGGACGTATGGCAATTTCCGGTCTGGCATTGACTTTCCCATTGATGAATCTTGCCGCCGCATTCGGTTCATTGGTTGGAGTAGGAGCGGCCACATTGGTGTCTGTAAAACTCGGTCAGAAGGATTATGACACGGCTCAGCGTGTTCTTGGCAATGTTTTGGTACTGAATATTATTATCGGTTTGGCGTTTACTGTTCTTACGCTTCTATTTCTCGACCCTATTCTCTATTTCTTTGGCGGAAGTGAGGCTACTATCGGTTATGCCCGCGACTATATGGAAGTGATTTTGTTGGGTAATGTCGTTACCCATCTTTATCTGGGGCTGAATGCTGTGCTTCGTTCTGCCGGTCACCCTCAAAAAGCGATGTATGCGACGATTGCTACGGTGGTGATTAACACGATACTCGATCCGTTGTTTATTTTTGTCTTCGATTGGGGGATTCGCGGAGCGGCCATTGCCACCATTGTGGCACAGGTTATTGCGCTGATGTGGCAATTTAAATTATTCAGCAATAAAGAGGAACTGCTGCATTTCCATCGGGGAATCTTTCGTCTGAAACGTAAAATCGTGTTTGATTCATTGGCGATCGGTATGTCTCCTTTTTTAATGAATCTGGCTTCCTGCTTTATCGTGATTCTGATCAATCAAGGTTTAAAACGTTATGGAGGAGATCTTGCTATCGGTGCTTTTGGTATTGTCAACCGGCTCGTGTTCGTTTTTGTGATGATTGTGCTGGGGCTGAATCAGGGAATGCAGCCTATTGCCGGTTATAACTTTGGTGCCCGTCAGTATCCCCGTGTTACCCAGGTGTTGAAACTGACTATTATCGGGGCTACCATTGTTACTACTACCGGATTTTTATTGGGGGTATTTATTCCCGAATTGATTGTATCCATATTTACATCGGATGCGGAGTTGATACGCCTTTCGGCAGAAGGGTATCGCATTGTGGTGATGTTTTTCCCCATTGTCGGTTTTCAAATGGTTACGTCCAACTTCTTTCAAAGTATCGGTATGGCCGGTAAAGCTATATTCCTGTCACTTACCCGTCAGATGTTGTTTCTTGTTCCTTGTCTGCTCATCTTGCCTCATTTCTATGGGCAGACGGGAGTATGGGTCAGTATGCCGGCATCCGATCTGGCAGCAAGTATTGTTTCCGGTCTTATGCTTTGGTGGCAGTTTCGCCAGTTTCGTAAAATGACCAACGGGTAATGCCGGCCGTAGGCATTTGGCTTGAATCATTCATATACAGTAGCGAGTAGCGTTTAGTAGAAAGTAGTGTTAAGTAGTAAGTGGTGTTAAGTAGTAAGTAGTCAAGTAGTAAGTAGTTAAGTAGAAATGATTTGTTTGATGTACTTTCCTTGACTACTTATTGACTATTTACTACTTGCTACTTAACTACTTAACTACTTACCTACTTATTTTTTTTATTTCTGCTCTTATTCTGCTCAGCGATTGTGGGGTTATCCATAAATAAGAGGCGATGTACTTTAGCGGAACGTATTGTAAAAGTTCCGGTGTTTCTTTTATCAGTGTAAGATATCGTTCTTTGGCTTTGGGACTGCCGGCACTGATGAGCCAGTTTTCTGTAGTCAATAATTGGTGTTCCATGAGTCGTCTGCCTAAATTGGCCAACCCTACGGATGTGGAATATAATTCATTTAATTTTGCACCGGAGATACAATAGGCAATGCTGTCGGACATTACCTCTATGCTGATCTGCGAATAAGAATTGTCTGCATATCCCCAGATGGAAAAAGCGGCTTCTCCCTCTGAAGCGAACCAGATAGTCGTATCTATCCCGTCTTTCAGATAATGTGCTCGCCAGATTCCCTTTTTAATAAGATATAAATTAGTATTTCTGGAACCTTCGCGAACAATCACCTCCTTCTTTTTGAAGTATACCTCTTTCATGTGGCTTAATAAAGTCACTACATCTGTTTCGGATAAATGGTATCTGATCCGGAATTTTTCTTTAAATGTGTCCATGCTGCAAAGATACATTTCCCCGGTGGGGTAGGAAACGATCTTTCAGGTAAATTATTACAATATAAATAAATGTTAGTAATTCTGCCAAAGGGACTGCCAGCCATATGCCTCTGACCCCTAAAAAATGAGGTAATACTGTGAATCCGATGAGCATAAATACCACACCGCGCAGCAAGGTGATAACAGTAGCCCGGTGTGCTCGTTCTATACTCTGATAATAGCCTGTACTAACCATGTTGAAAGCAAAAAAGAGATATCCGATGGCGAAATACGGAATTCCTGCTACTGCAATGTCGTAAGCACCGTAGCTACGATCGATGAACAATGACACGATGTCCCGATTACATATTACTGTCAGAATGAAAAAACAGATTCCACAGACGAGAGCTGTTTTTATGGATAACCGGAAAGCTTGATGTACCCGATCCTTACTGCCGGCTCCAAAATTATAGCTGATGATAGGCTGTACCGATTGCGCTATGGCATTGTATACCATGAATATAATGGGAAAGAAATAACAGACAATGCTGAAAGCGGCTACTCCGTCTTCACCCAAATGACGGATAAATACATAATTGCCTAAAAACATCATGCATGCTATCGAGGCTTCGCTTATGAAGGCCGAAGAACCCAGTTTTACCATATAACCGATGTTACGTAAAGTTAGGCGAATGCTTTTAAGGCTTAGTTTGACAGGATGTAATCTAAATGATTGGGAAAAACACAACAGATAGATCAAGGTCATCAAGCCGCCTATCATCGTACCTATGCTTGTGGCAAAGGCTGCCCCCATCAATCCCCATCCGAAAATGAAGATGAAAATATAATCGAGTACGATATTGGCAATTGCTGCAATGGCATTGCACCACATGGCGTAATTCGGTGCGCCGTCAAGACGGACAAAGAACATTCCTGCATTGAGCAACAGGTAGAATACGAGAAATGGGACATACCAATTCATATATTCTGCAACCAACGGTAACAGCCGGTCCGAACTTCCCAATAATCTGCCGACAGGCTCTATCAGGAAGAAGCAAAAGGCAGATAGCAGGAATATCAGTAACGATGAAAAAACAAGCGCCTGCGTGATGTTGATACCGGCAACTTTTTGTTTCCCGTGCGATAAATGAATGGAAGCAACGACCGATGCTCCTACGCCGAACATCAATCCGATGCCGGTAGTGATCATAAACAGCGGTGCGGTAATGTTGACTGCTGCCAGCGCATCACTGCCTACCCCTTTACCTACGAATATACCGTCCGTTATTACAAATATAGCGGAGAAAACCATTCCCAATACTGTTGGAATCAATAATTTGCGAAACAGCTTGGAAATATTCATCGCTCCGAAGTCAATACTATCTTTCATTTCCATATTTTCTTTCTTTTTCATGTTGCAAAGATACGGCAGGAAATACAGGAAAAAATTACCAATTGGTAATAAATAATATGTCAATTAAATAATGTGCCAATGTACCGATTATTTGATATACCAACTAAGCCATGTACTGATTAGCCCCTATAAAATATCAGTATAGCACAGCCAATTGGCACATTGGCATATTGGCACACCGACACATTATTTAATTGACATATTATTATTTCTTTTTTTCAGAAATAATCCGTATGTTTGCTTCAAAACTAATAAAAATGAAGTCTCTCCCCAACCTTCTCCATGGGAAAGGGAGTTAAGTTGGTTTTGTAACCGGTTAATAAACAACGGTATCTATCCCCCTCTCCCACGGAGAGGGTTGGGGAGAGGCTTCTAAACAAAATGTATTATGAACAGTAATTATGTTATTAATATCGGTCGTCAGTTGGGAAGCGGCGGAAAAGAAATAGGCGAGAAGTTGGCCGCCCGTTTGGGAATTGACTTTTATGATAAGGAACTGATAAATCTTGCGTCGGAAGAGAGCGGGCTGTGCAAGGAGTTTTTTGAAAAGGCTGATGAAAAAGCTTCTCAAGGTATTATAGGTGGCTTGTTTGGCATGCGTTTTCCTTTTATCAGTGATGGAGCTGTGCCTTGCACAAATTGCTTGAGTAATGATGCCCTTTTCAAAATCCAAAGCGATGTTATCCGTAATCTGGCTGCTACAAAATCCTGTTTGTTTGTAGGACGTTGTGCCGATTACATTCTGCGGGATCATCCGCGTTGTGTGAATATCTTCATATCCGCCTCAAAGGAAGATCGTATAGAACGTCTCCGGAACATGCATGGCATCAGTGAAGAAGACGCGGAAGGGATGATGGAAAAGGCGGATAAGAAACGTTCGGAATACTATAATTACTACAGCTATAAGACTTGGGGAGCGGCGGCTACTTATCATCTCTGTATCGACTCTTCTGCGTTGGGAATCGAAGGTACAGTGAGGTTTATAGAAGAGTTTGTAGTGAGAAAATTGGGATTATAAAATATTTGGCAGGTGTATGCTTTCTGAAAAAAGGAGCGTACACCTTTTTTAAAAGAAAACTTGGTTTGGCTGTCTTTTTGTTCTTATATTGTTCGTTTCTGTGACATGTACTTTTCAAATATAGATGTAATTAGAGAATAAACCGCATAATAAACTGAATAATATTTATTTCTTTATGCATATTGGGGCATTTTTGGGGATAAATATGTGGCTTTTCTCGGTAGGTTATTTCAATTATACCGGTGTGATAAATTCGGTTTCTCTACGAGGAACGACTCGAAACTCTACGAGAAACTATTAGAGACTCTACGGGAAAAATAAAATCTCCTTTAAAGATCGTTTTTGGAAGCTGACTGATGGTTTGCTTTTGATTGCTTTGGAATATTAAAAAGTGAGACGGATGCATGAATCAAGGCTCGTTTGTACGGTGATTTTTTTTAATGAAAGATATTTGTTTGCTATTTGTTTATAAACCGGATAATTTGATTTTATAAGTTTGGAAATGAAGGAGGTTTTAGAGAACATGGTTTAAAGAGTATGGATAGAACGAATTCTGCATGGGGTAGGAATATCTATTTGACATATTGATAAAATGAACTTTACTCGTTTCTCATAAAAATAATAAGAGCGTACATCTTGAACCGTTTCAAAGTGTACGCTCTTATTTTATAAAGAATGGAATGTGGGCGGTTAAGCTACATCATTAAAAGTAAGATCATTTGCCCGGCCAGAATACGCAGGAACATTGTCAACGGATATACGGTTGAGTATCCTACGGCTGGTGCGTCATTGTTTGAAGCCTGAGTAGAGTAAGCCAATGCAGGGGGATCGGTATTACTACCGGCGATAAGTCCCATCAGGGTAAAATAGTTCACCTTATAATACAGACGTGCAATTGCACCGATGATCAATAGTGGGATAACTGTGATGAGGAAACCGTAACCTACATACAACAAACCGTCTCCTTCGACTACTGTATGTACAAAGTTTGCTCCCGCCTCGATACCGACACTCGCAAGAAACAATACAATTCCTATTTCGCGCAACATCAGATTGGCACTCATTGTTGTGTAAGTTACCAAATGAAGTTTATATCCGAAACGTCCGATCAGGATGGCTACTACCAACGGGCCGCCTGCCAGACCTAATTTTACCGGAGTTGGCATGCCGGGGAAAGCAATAGGCAAACTGCCTAAAAAGATTCCTAAGAATATACCGACAAAGATAGTAACGATATTCGGGTGGTCAAGGCGTTTCAGAGAATTACCCAGTACATTGGCAACGCGTTCTACCGCATCCTGCTGGCCTACTACCATCACCCGGTCACCTACTTGCAGGGTCAGATGCGGGTCGGCAAACAGGTCCATTCCCGAACGGTTGACACGGGTGACATTAACACCAAACATGCCACGGAAGTGCATATCTCCCAACTTCTTTCCGTTAATTTCTGATTTGGTAATCAAGATACGGCGTGATACCATTGGCATATCCTGTTTTTCCCAATCCACTTGTACTTCTTTTCCTATGAAAGCGGTAATAGCTTCCGCGTCCTCTTCCGAACAGACGATGAATACTTGGTCGCCCATATGAAAGAGTGTCTCATGGTTGGGGATATTGACATGACCTTCGTGACGAATACGTGAACAAACAAAAGAGCGTCCTAAAAAGTCTTTTACTTGAACCAGGGTTTTGCCGTTGATCGATTCATTGCGTACCTCAAGGCTCATTAAATGCGGCTTGTGCTTCAGATGTTCCGCATCTTGATTTTTAAGCTCGTCTTCTTCTTTTGCCAAGTTGACACGGAAAATGTAACGGATGGCGATGATAGAACCGATAATGCCGACTACGCCTAACGGATAGGCACATGCATATCCCAGTGCAATCTGCGGTCCATTGTAGTTGAGCTGCGTCAATGCTTCCTGGGCGGCACCGAGTCCCGGTGTATTGGTAACGGCGCCATACAGGATACCGACCATCATCGGCAATTCAATACGTCCGTTGGCAAGGAAATAGATAGTCAATGCTACGGCGATGTTCAATACTACAATACCTACGGCGAGCAGATTGAGGGTCATCCCTCCTTTCTTGAACGAAGAGAAGAAGCTGGGCCCTACCTGAAGACCGATACAGAACACGAACAATATCAATCCGAACTCGCGGATGAAATGAAGAATGTGTGTGTCGCCGGTAAAACCGAAATGTCCCATCAGAATACCGGTGAACAGAACAAAGGTGACTCCCAATGACACTCCGAAGATTTTGATCTTACCTAAGAGCACCCCGGCAGCTATCACAAAAGCATAAAGAAAGACTATGTGTGCCACGGAGCTGGAGTCCCACAATAAACTTTGTATCCAATCCATAGTAGTTTTTTTATTAAAATTGCGACAAAATTAGCTATAACAACGGAGGTAATCAAATATTTTCTCTCTTTTATTTGTTGATGACACCCTGCTACCTCCCTGTGCGAATTTTCTCTAAAAAAAGTACCTCATTAGAACTATTTGCCTATCTTTGTCTCTCTAAAAGCAACACTTGGAAAGATTCATTAAGATAAAGATAATACTAATCTTATTTTAAATTTATAATAAACTATGGCAGACAGTAAAGAAAAACTCTTCTCGGATTTTTCTCCGGTATCTACAGAACAGTGGATGGAGAAAGTGACAGCCGACCTCAAGGGCGCTGATTTTGAGAAGAAACTCGTTTGGAAGACAAACGAAGGATTCAAGGTAAAACCTTTCTATCGGATGGAAGACCTTGAAGGACTGAAAACAACCGATGCGCTTCCCGGAGAATTTCCCTACCTGAGAGGAACCAAAAAGGACAATAACGAATGGTTCGTTCGTCAGGAAATTAAGGTGGAATGTCCGCAAGAGGCAAATGCCAAAGCATTGGATATATTGAATAAGGGAATCGATTCTCTTTCTTTCCATGTGAAAGCGAAAGAACTCAACGCGGAGTATATCGAAACTTTGCTGAATGATATCTGTGCGGAGTGTATAGAACTCAATTTCTCTACCTGTCAAGGTCATGTAGTAGAACTGGCAAATCTTCTGGTAGCTTATTTCCAGAAGAAAGATTATGATGTGAAGAAGCTGCAGGGTTCTATCAACTTTGATTATTTTAATAAGATGTTGTCTCGTGGAAAGGAAAAAGGAGACATGATTCAGACAGCAAAAGCATTGCTCGAAGCGATCCAGCCACTGCCTTTCTACCGGGTATTGAATGTAAATGCGCTTTCATTGAATAATGCAGGTGCTTATATTTCCCAGGAATTGGGTTATGCGCTTGCCTGGGGTAATGAATACATGAACCAACTGACTGAAGCCGGATTGCCTGCCGCCTTGGTAGCGAAGAAGATAAAATTTAATTTCGGTATCAGTTCCAACTATTTCCTTGAAATTGCAAAATTCCGTGCAGCACGCATGTTGTGGGCAAATATCGTAGCATCCTATCATCCTGAATGTCTGCGTGACTGTGAAAATAAAGGTCCGAACGGAGAATGCCGTTGTGCTGCGAAGATGAGAATCCATGCGGAGACTTCCACTTTTAATCTGACCCTGTTTGATGCCCATGTTAATTTATTGCGTACACAAACCGAGGCTATGAGTGCCGCTTTGGGAGGTGTCGATTCGATGACCGTAGTACCGTTTGATAAGACTTATGAAACACCGGATGAATTCTCAGAACGTCTGGCTCGTAACCAGCAGTTATTGCTGAAAGAAGAATCACATTTCGACAAAGTGGTGGATCCGGCTGCCGGTTCATATTATATTGAAAACCTGACAGTATCTATCGCAAAACAAGCGTGGGAGCTTTTCTTGGCTGTTGAAGAAGAAGGCGGTTTCTACGCTGCCCTGAAAGCCGGCACAGTGCAGGCTGCTGTAAACGAAAGCAACAAAGCCCGTCACAAAGCAGTAGCCCAGCGCCGTGAAATATTGTTAGGTACCAACCAGTTTCCAAACTTTAATGAGAAAGCGGGCGACAAAAAACCGGTGGAGGCAAAATGTTGTTGTGGTGGACACAATACATGTGAAAAAGAGGTCGCTACTTTGAACTTTGACCGTGCTGCCAGCGAATTCGAAGCATTACGTCTTGAAACTGAAGCATCCGGTAAGCGTCCGAAAGCGTTCATGTTGACAATCGGTAATTTAGCTATGCGTCAGGCACGTGCACAGTATTCATGTAACTTCTTGGCTTGTGCCGGATATGAAGTAATCGATAATTTAGGTTTTAAAACCGTAGAAGAAGGTGTGGAGGCAGCAATGGCAGCCAAGGCTGACATCGTGGTACTTTGCTCCAGCGACGATGAATATGCCGAATACGCTGTTCCTGCATTTGAAGCGGTGAATGGCCGTGCAATGTTTATAGTTGCCGGTGCTCCTGCCTGTATGGACGAATTGAAAGCAGCCGGTATCGAGAATTTCATTCACGTACGTGTCAATGTACTTGATACTTTAAAGGAGTTTAATGCCAAATTACTAAAGTGATTTCAGTCCTGAATCGTAAATCGCTAAATCGTAAATAAACAACATGAGAAAAGATTTCAAAAATTTAGATATATACGCAGCATTTCAGCCCGCTAATGGTGCTGAATGGCAAAAGGCAAACGGAATCGAAGCTAATTGGAAGACTCCGGAACATATCTGCGTGAAGCCTGTTTATACAAAAGAAGATCTGGAAGGAATGGAACATCTGGACTATGCGGCCGGTATTCCTCCTTATCTGCGCGGTCCGTATTCGGTGATGTATACGTTGCGTCCCTGGACAATCCGTCAGTATGCCGGATTTTCTACTGCCGAGGAGTCGAATGCTTTCTATCGTCGTAACTTGGCTTCCGGGCAGAAAGGTTTGTCTGTTGCATTCGACTTGGCTACTCACCGTGGCTACGACCCCGATCACGAACGGGTAGTAGGCGATGTTGGTAAAGCCGGTGTGTCCATCTGTTCGCTTGAAAATATGAAAGTGCTGTTCGATGGCATTCCTTTGAATAAGATGTCGGTATCCATGACAATGAACGGCGCTGTACTTCCGGTGCTTGCTTTCTATATCAATGCGGGGCTCGAACAGGGAGCCAAACTGGAAGAAATGGCAGGGACTATTCAGAATGACATTCTGAAAGAGTTCATGGTGCGTAATACTTATATTTATCCGCCTGCATTCTCTATGAAGATTATCTCTGATATTTTTGAGTATACTTCACAGAAGATGCCAAAGTTCAACTCTATATCTATTTCCGGTTATCATATGCAGGAAGCCGGTGCTACGGCCGATATCGAGTTGGCCTATACTTTAGCCGACGGTTTGGAATATCTTCGTGCGGGTGTGGCTGCCGGAATCGACATCGACGCTTTTGCCCCGCGTCTCTCTTTCTTCTGGGCTATCGGTACCAATCATTTTATGGAAATAGCCAAGATGCGCGCTGCCCGTATGCTATGGGCCAAGATCGTGAAACAGTTCAATCCGAAAAATCCGAAGTCATTGGCATTGCGTACTCACTCTCAGACATCAGGCTGGTCGCTGACAGAACAGGATCCGTTCAATAATGTGGGACGTACTTGTATCGAAGCAATGGCTGCCGCATTGGGACATACTCAATCATTGCATACGAATGCGCTTGACGAGGCCATCGCTTTGCCGACAGATTTTTCGGCACGTATTGCCCGTAATACTCAGATTTATATTCAGGAAGAGACGTATGTTTGTAAGAACGTTGACCCTTGGGGAGGTTCTTATTATGTGGAGAATCTGACGAATGAACTGGCTCACAGTGCTTGGGAACATATTCAGGAGATTGAAAAGTTGGGTGGGATGGCAAAGGCTATCGAAACCGGTATTCCTAAGATGCGTATCGAAGAAGCGGCTGCCCGTACGCAAGCCCGTATCGACTCCGGTTCGCAAACGATTGTGGGTGTGAACAAGTATCGTCTGGAAAAAGAAGCACCGATCGATATTTTAGAGATCGATAATACAGCCGTTCGTATTGAGCAGATTGAGAACTTGAAACGGTTGAAAGAGGGCCGGAATCAAGAAGAGGTTGACAAAGCGCTTGCCGCTATTACCAAGTGTGTGGAAACGAAAGAAGGTAACCTGCTCGAGTTGGCTGTAGAAGCCGCCCGTGTACGTGCCACATTAGGAGAAATCTCTTATGCTTGCGAGAAGATTGTAGGACGTTATAAAGCAGTAATCAGAACTATATCAGGCGTGTATTCATCAGAAAGTAAAAACGATAGCGACTTCAAACGTGCTTGTGAACTCACCGAGAAGTTTGCAAAGAAAGAGGGACGTCAACCTCGTATCATGATTGCGAAAATGGGACAGGACGGTCACGACCGTGGTGCCAAAGTGGTAGCAACCGGTTATGCCGACTGTGGCTTCGATGTGGATATGGGACCGTTGTTCCAGACTCCGGCCGAAGCTGCTCGTGAAGCCGTTGAGAATGACGTTCATGTAGTAGGTGTTTCTTCGTTGGCTGCCGGACACAAAACGCTGGTTCCACAGATCATTGAAGAATTGAAGAAGTTAGGACGTGAAGATATTGTAGTGATTGCCGGTGGTGTTATTCCGGCTCAGGATTACGATTTCCTTTATAAAGCGGGTGTGGCTGCTATCTTTGGTCCGGGTACTCCGGTTGCAAAGGCGGCTTGTCAGATTCTGGAAATCTTGATGGATGAGGAATAAAAGATATATCTTAATGTAGATAGGGTAGGAGTGGGATTGTGGGATATCCTGCTCCTATTTTTTTGTTTTCTTATGCGGGTTACTTCTTTGATTCCGATTTCCAGTGAGATCACTTCTGATTCATATAGTAGAAATCCCCTTACTTTATCCTTTGGACGTTTTAAGGATAAGAGTAAGGGGAAATTCTGATTACAGTCTGTAATTTGTAGATCAAATATAGGCTATTGTTCTCGTTTTGAGAATCCTATTTCTATTACTTTACAATTACTTTTGCATTGTCTTTTCCATTACGGACAATGTAGAAGCCGGCAGAAAGGGAAACAAACGATCCATTTGTAACTGCTTTCTTTATAATTAGACGGCCTTGTCCATCGTATATATCGGCTGTACAATCTTGTCCTTGAACCATAATACCTCCGGTTACACCGGTAAATGTTGTTTTCGGAACGTCTTGTACGTCTTTAACGGCAACATCTCCCGACTCAATTCTAAGGGTGAAATCGACAATAGCTCCTCCATTGCTTGCAATATGGTTTCCGGAAATGACACTTCCACAAGGAGCAAGGCTGTTCCAGTCAATTTTGAAACGGATGCGATAGTCGCCTGCTGAAAGATTTTCCGGCAGAATGAAACGTGGGAGAGCACCATTGGCTCCAACATTATTTTTTTTCTGGTCTCCTAAACTATTTGTGCCATCAGCACCTCCGTCTTCTGAATAGAATGTATATGATACTAATTCCCCTTCATTATTACCGTCTGCGTTGAGGGTGATGTCGAACTCTTTATCTTTATTATAATCTACATATACATAAGCATGCATCCATTCAAAGTTCCATACCGTACTCGGATTTAGCGTTGCGCCGGCTTTAGTGGAGATTATTTCATCTGTTTTGTCAACGTATACCGGACGGGGAGTTTTTGCAGTCTGAATCTGACTGCTTGTAAATTCATTGGTACCATCGGTAACAGATATAGAGGTCAGATAGCGGGTGTGGTTTGATTCATAATCCGGAGTACAATAGGCAGGATATGTGAATTCTGCTGTTGCAACTTTACTGTTGGTCATACCTTCTTTGATAGCTATTGCTTTGATGGTGACTGCTGAAGATACTAAAATCGGTTCTGTATAGACTTCCGACTGGGCATTAGGCATTGTTCCGTCCAATGTATAATAGATTACGGCATCCAGAGTGCTGCATGTGATTGTAACTTCAGATGTTTCTCCCTCTTCCAAACGCGCACCGGCCGGATCGAAAACAGGAGTTTCTACCTGTTCCAGAATTTCACCGGCAGGAGTGTATACATCTTGGCCATCAGTCAGCCATTCCAGAGAGAAATTCATAAAATAGAGTGAGCAGGCTCCTTCCGGATTTTCTTCTACATATGCTCCGATTGTACCGTCGGGAAGGATGGTGAGAGATGAATATACAGAGTTGTATGGGCATATGGATTTTACTGTCGGCCATGTTTCCCCTTCATCATAACTGATAAATATACTTACGTTCTGGCGTGAAGAAGAATTAGGAATGGAATGTAACAGACGGTCTTTATTGAAGCCTTGATCTGTTGCTGTATAGCGGATGATATCACCGTTGCAGGCATTGGTATTGATTTCGTTCCAGTTTGATTGGGCTCCCCAGGTTTCTCCACCGTCTGTAGAGATGCTGTAACCACGGTAACCGCTTTGACGAACGCTCATTAATACACGGCCATCATTGAGTTCTACCACTTTCGCTTCATCTCCATTGCTGAATGCACGTTCTGATACTGTCCAGGTAGCACCATTGTCGTCTGAATAAACGGCATAATTGTGTAACTGGTTTCCGGAGCCCATTGCTGCAACAAACATGATGCGTCCTGCGTGTTCTCCGCGAGTCAGACGTAAACCGTTTCCGGAACCGAAGAAAGAGTGGGTAAAGGCCTTGCGTTCTGCATTATCACAATTGCTTCCCCATAACAGATCTGTAACGTTTTTAGGCTCTTCCCAAGTACGTCCTTTATCATGACTGATAGTGATATACGACCATTGAGGGTCGGATGCGGAAGAGGCCCAAAGTCCGTTTCCACCAACGAATCCGCACACTACATCGCCGTTGGCTGCCTCAACGATGACTGCATCACCGTATCCTTTTTTATATCCTTTACCTTCAGCAATGGTTACAGGTTCACTCCAAGTGAGACCACCGTCGGTACTATAACGCGAAACGATGTCAATGTCTTCCGGAAGGTCTGTTTCGTTATATTTGCGTTTGTCGGTAGTTGCTAATAATGTGCCGTCTGAAAGTTGAAGTAATGCCGGTATACGCCAGTTCTTTGAATCATAATCACCCGGGGTAAATACCAGGCGGCGTTTCAGCAATATTTCACGACTTCCGGTTGGAGCGGGATTTTCGATTTCGAAAGCTTGGCTTTCAGTGGTTATTTCATGCAGTTCTGCATCGATTTTTGAACCTTCGTTTGCTGTTTCCGATATTTCAGCGCATATCCACAAATAGCTTGTACCGGATTGGATGGTTGCATTTGTAAATTCGCATGTCATATCACCTTCAGCCGGAACAAATTCACCTAATAAAATGGCATCTTGGGCTGTGCGTTCATCGAATTTGTTTTCGGATGTTTTATAGATTTTTATTTTCGTGATATCTGCTAAATTGGTCGTTCCGTTTAAATTCATTTTCACAGAATGTAATGCCTGTGTAGCGTCTGTTCCTCCCATTGTTACAGTTGCTTTAAGGATCTGATCGTATGGATTTCCACGTCCGGTAAATTTGCTGTTCTGGGCAAGGGTTACCGAGGTGATTTCCGGAAGTTCGGTTGTAAAGCCGACTAATGTGCCGGTATGTCCGTTTCCGCTGATATCTGTTACTCTTAATCCTGTAATATTCTGAAAATCATAGGCTGCCACCAATCCGTCTGTCTCAGGGCCTACTTCGGCCGTTGCATCTGCAGTGATTTCCTCTGCCGAAAGAGCCCGTTTGTAGAAATGCAAACCGCCAATAGCACCGTTAAGGAAATAATTAGGTGTGTCTTCTTCAGAGAATCCGGCTCCGACAAGAACGTCATATGTATTAGTGCATTCCCAAGGAGCAATGGGCTTGATTCCGCTGTTGGCAACTGCTGTACCGTTGTGATATTCGTACATGATACCTGCTGTGCGATCAATGACGAAAGCGATGTGGTGCCATTCACCTGCATATCCGGGGATATTTGAATAGACAGATACGGAATTATTGTGGTCTCCTGTATTATTGGGACTATTCACAGCGAAAAATTGACTACTTATGCCATTTCCCCATAATTCATATCCCGATTTGATGGTGGCATTGTTTTTTACACGTTTCACGACGAAACGGGTATCTGCTTCTAAAACATTTCGTTTTACCCAGCATGAAACGGTAAATGATTCAGTAGTCGTTATGTTGAAATCGGCATGATGAGGAATCATCATATACTGATCGGAACCATTAAACTCAATAAAAGAGCTGGGGGCATTGTTTTCTGCTGTGGTTGATTGAGAATTAGTAGCAATACTACTTGTAGTCTGGTTATTGGCCAGGACTACTGGCAATAACGCTGTAAGCGCTGCCATAGTAAACAGTTTTTTTAAATTCATAATATTATATATTAAAGTTATAAAATAAATGACTATAGGTCATCTTGGACATACGTAACAGTCGTTCTTTATATTTTATAGGGTTGATATTTATAATACAGTTTATTGATGAGGGTTACTAAAACAAGAATAAAATTAAAAAGGTAGAATGTTGTTATTGAATACTTGTGTAGGGGATATTGAAGCCTCTCCCCAACCCTCTCCGTGGGAGAGGGCGTACAGATACTCTTGTTTATTAATTAGTTACAAAACCAACTTAGCTCCCTCTCCCACGGAGAGGGCTGGGGGAGAGGCTTCATTATCCACGCTTCAGATGTTAAAATCAGAGGTATATATTGTAAAAAACTCTACTGTTTCTCTTAAATAATGTTGTAAAACATACTTTTTTGCTTGGATTATTTGCAGATATCCTCGAAAGCCGTACATTTGCAATGTGTTTTTCATAGTATTAGATTTAAGGTTAACAAAGGTTGGAGCAAGGCGTTGCTCCTTTTTTTATGTCTATACCTCTCGTAACTTTCCCTGTTTTTGCTAACTTTGCATGATTTTAAAAACAAAAGAATGATAGTTTGTATTGCCGAAAAGCCCTCTGTGGCACGTGATATTGCTGATATTTTAGGAGCCAGAACCCGGAAAGAAGGGTATATCGAAGGAAACGGATACCAAGTGACTTGGACGTTCGGCCATCTTTGCACTTTGAAAGAACCGCATGAATATACCCCCGGATGGAAATCATGGAGCTTGGGTAGTCTCCCTATGATTCCTCCGCGTTTTGGCATAAAACTGATAGAGAATCCTACTTATGAGAAGCAGTTCCATATCATCGAAGGATTGATGCAACAGGCTGATGAGATCATAAATTGTGGTGATGCCGGGCAGGAAGGGGAATTGATTCAGCGCTGGGTGATGCAAAAGGCCGGAGCACGTTGTCCGGTGAAACGTCTCTGGATCTCTTCATTGACAGAAGAAGCTATTAAAGAGGGTTTTGCGAAGTTGAAAGATCAATCGGACTTCCAGTCGTTGTACGAAGCCGGGCTTTCCAGGGCAATGGGAGATTGGTTGTTGGGGATGAATGCTACCCGTTTGTATACTATTAAGTACGGGCAGAACAAGCAAGTTCTTTCTATCGGCCGTGTACAGACTCCTACGCTGGCATTGATCGTCAACCGGCAGTTGGAGATTGAAAACTTCAAGCCGGAGCCTTATTGGGAATTGAAAACGGTCTATCGTGAAACGACATTCTCGGCGACGAAAGGAAAATTCACTTCCAAAGAGGAGGGACTGGAGTTTCTGGAAACGGTAAAACAATCGGATTTTGTGGTGACGGATGTTTCGGCAAAGAAAGGGGTGGAGTATGCACCCCGTCTGTTCGACCTTACTTCACTACAGGTGGAATGCAATAAAAAGTTTGCTTATTCCGCTGATGAGACTCTGAAACTGATCCAGTCGCTTTATGAAAAGAAAGTGACTACCTATCCGCGTGTCGATACGACTTTCCTTAGTGATGATATTTATCCGAAGTGTCCGGCTATTCTGAAGGGGCTGAGGGATTATGAAGTTTTGACTGCACCGTTGGACGGTGCCAAGCTTCCAAAATCCAAAAAAGTATTCGACAGTTCGAAAGTGACCGATCACCACGCTATTATTCCGACCGGAGTATATCCGCAGAATCTGACGGATATGGAACGCCGGGTGTTCGATTTGATTGCCCGCCGTTTTATTGCGGTATTCTATCCCGATTGCAAGGTGTCTACTACCACCGTGTTGGGAGAAGTGGATAAGATCGAGTTTAAGGTGACCGGTAAACAGATTCTTGAACCGGGTTGGCGGGTTGTTTTTGCCAAAGAACAGGTTGAGGAGAAAGAGGGGGATGAAGAGCGGGTATTGCCGGTTTTCGTGAAGGGAGAGAGCGGGCCGCATGTGCCGGATTTGAATGAGAAGTGGACACAACCTCCGAAACCCTATACGGAAGCTACCCTGCTTCGTGCCATGGAGACTGCCGGTAAATTGGTGGATAACGACGAGTTGCGCGATGCTTTGAAAGAAAATGGTATTGGCCGTCCGTCAACGCGCGCTGCCATTATCGAGACCCTGTTCAAGCGAAACTATATCCGTAAGGAGAAAAAGAATCTGATAGCTACCCCTACGGGTGTGGAACTGATACAACTTATCCATGAGGAACTCCTGAAATCTGCCGAATTGACCGGTATATGGGAGAAGAAACTTCGTGAGATTGAAAAAAGAACTTATGATGCCCGGCAGTTTCTGGAAGAATTGAAACAGATGGTTTCGGAGATTGTGACAAGTGTATTGTCTGATAATACCAACCGTCGCATTACCATACAGGAAGCTGCGGCACAAATAGCAGAAGAAAAGCCGAAGAAAGAGCCCAAAAAACGTACCCGCAAACCGGCTGCTCCAAAAGAAAAGAAGCAGGAAGAGAAGAGTGCGGAAAAGGCAGTTGAAGGATCCGGAAAGGAGGGAGTGCCAGTTACCGGTGAGACGGATCTCTTGGTCGGTCAGCCTTGCCCGGTGTGCGGTAAAGGCACTATTATCAAGGGGAAGGCGGCTTATGGTTGTTCTGAATGGAAGAATGGGTGTACTTTTAGAAGGGCATTCGATTGAGATAGCTTTACAATTACTTGGGAGTTTTGCACGTTTCATGGATGTGAGACGTGCGTCTCGCAACTGTGTGACGATCGTTTCATAATTGTGAAACATGCGTCTCTTAATTGTGAAACGCTTTGAAGAAAGGAGCGAATACGGAAAACATCCGGCAGGTATACCGAATGATCACATCGTTATAGCAAAAGATGATAACCGTTTACAATAAACCTCTCTTTTTTCTGTTTATATACTAAGATTATGTGCCGCAAACTTATCTATATACTTCTACTTTTCCTGCTGGCTTCCTGTGGTGCAGGACGCAGTTTGAAGAGAGCCGAGCAAAGTTATGCCCGCGGCGAATACTTTGATGCAGCCAAATATTATCGGAAAGCCTATGCGGCCACTCCCCCGAAGCAACGGAAACAGCGTGGAGAGATCGCTTATAAGATGGCCGGCTGTTATCGTCTCATCAATTATAATGTGCGTGCCAAAGGGGCTTACATGAATGCCATCCGTTATCACTATCCGGATTCGGTAACCCATTTCTATCTGGCAGAGAGTTTGCGGAAGAATGGCGAGTATAAACCGGCTATTGCCTCCTATAAAACCTATCTCCAATATCGTCCTAATGATACATTGGCGTTGAATGGCCTGCAATCCTGCACTTTGGCACAGGAATGGAAGGAGCACCCTACACGACATATAGTGAAACGGGAAGCCGTTTTCTTCTCCCGGCGCAGCGATTATTCCCCGATGTATGCCGGAGACGATACGGATATCATCTATTTTACTTCCACCCGGAATGAGGCAAAAGGAAATGATCTGAACGGTATCACCGGTATGAAAAGTGCCGATATATTCTCTTCCAAACGTGATGAGAAGAAAAACTGGCAAAAGCCCGAACCGTTGGAGTCGGAAGTGAACAGCGAGTTTGAAGATGGTGCCTGTTCTTTCTCGGCGGATGGTAAAACCATGTATTTTACCCGTTGCCGGACATCGCCCGAGGCACCTGTGTATGCCGAGATATTTGCTTCCGCACGTACCGGAGCCAATTGGGGGACACCGACTAAATGTGCCATTCTGAATGATTCTCTTTCTTCAGTGGCTCATCCTGCCATGTCTCCGGCGGGAGATTTTCTTTATTTTGTATCCGATATGCCCGGTGGATTCGGCGGACTTGATTTGTGGCGCATCAATGTAGTGAAGGACGGTTTCGGATATGTGGATAATCTGGGGCCTGATATCAATACGGCCGGTGACGAGATGTTTCCTACGTTCGGCCCTAAGGGGGAGTTATACTTTTCTTCGAACGGGCATCCCGGTATGGGAGGGCTCGATATATTCTGTGCAGTGCTCGACTCTGTATCCGGGCGGTGGAAAGTGGAAAATATGCGTTCGCCTATTAATTCTGCCGGAGATGATTTCGGTATGACTTATGAGCCGGGGCGGCAGCGTGGTTTTTTCTCTTCCAACCGGGGAGATGCGCGCGGATGGGATCATATTTATAGCTTTGAATTGCCGGAAGTGAATCATACTCTTACCGGCTGGGTATATGATAAAGAAGGCGATGCCCTGCCGGAAGCTATGGTAACCATAGTCGGTGACGACGGTACTTATCTGAAAATAGATGTGAAGAGAGACGGGTCATTCGTTCAACGTCTCAATTCCGGACAGCATTATGTAATGTTGGCCTCTTGCCGTGGTTATCTGAACGGGAAACAGGAACTTGTAACGGATACGGCCCAAGTTGACCGCAGTTATGAGGTTGAATTCCCATTGGCCTCCATTACCCGTCCGGTGCTAATCGAGAATATTTTCTATGAATTCGACCGGGCAGACCTTACCCCTGCATCGACTACTGCGCTTGACGAACTGATCGCTTTGTTGAACGATAACCCGAATGTAACCATCGAGCTTGCTGCTCATTGTGACTATAAAGGAAATGACGCTTACAATGAGCGTCTTTCGCAGAGACGTGCGGAATCGGTTGTTCGCTATTTGATTAAAGGAGGTATTTCCGAAGATCGCCTTACGGCAAAAGGATACGGAGAGAGCAAACCGAAAGTTGTGAATAAGTCGGTGCTGAAGACAGCTCCTTTCTTGAAAGAGGGGAATGTGCTGACAGAGGAATTCATTAAGACACTTACTCCGGAGCAGCAGGAAATATGTAATGCGATTAACCGCCGTACCGAGTTCCAAGTATTGCGTACCACCTACGGATTGTATAAATAAAACTATCTTTTCGAAAACTTGTTCTTCCTTCCATTTGTTCTTATTAAAGATAACGTTAATTCGATATAAGGAATCATGCTGCATCGTTTCTCCTCCTTTCCGGAAAGAGGGAAAGCCATGCGGGATAAGAGTTATGTCGGACTCAGGTTAAAGATTTAATAAAGATAGTAAAGTGATGAAGAAATCAAAAAAAGGAATGGCGGCCTTGATGGCGCTTGCTGCTGCATTTTTAATGTTTGCACAGAAGTCCGAAGCATGTACACGTGCGGTGTATCTTGGACCGGATAATATGGTGATAACCGGGCGTACAATGGATTGGAAAGAAGATATCATGTCCAATCTTTATTTGTTTCCACGTGGTGTAAAGCGGGTCAGTTATGATAAGGGAGAGGTGGTGAACTGGACTTCCAAATATGGAAGTATTGTCGCTTCTGCCTATGATCTCGGTATTTGTGACGGAATGAATGAGAAAGGACTCGTAGCAAGTCTGCTTTTCTTGCCGGAATCAATTTATACGCGTCCGAATGATGCACGTCCGGTGATGGGAATCGGGATCTGGACTCAATATGTGCTTGATAATTTTGCTACAGTGAGTGAGGCTGTGGCAGAATTGAAAAAAGAAACTTTCCGTATCGATGCACCTCATCTGCCCAATGGAGCGGCTTCAACGTTGCACATGGCAATTACCGATGAAACGGGTAATACGGCTGTTTTAGAGTATATCGACGGAAATCTGATTATTCACGAAGGTAAACAATATCAAGTGATGACTAATTCACCACGTTATGATCTTCAGTTGGCTGTGAATGATTATTGGAAGGAAGTGGGTGGTCTGCAAATGTTGCCCGGTACCAATCGTTCGAGCGACCGTTTTGTGCGTGCTTCATTTTATGTACATGCCATACCGCAGACTGCCGATCCGAAAATAGCAGTCCCCAGTGTACTGAGCATAATGCGGAATGTATCTGTGCCATTCGGTATTTCTACTCCGGATAAGCCATATATCTCGTCTACCCGTTGGCGCTCTGTTTCCGACCAAAAGGATCGGGTCTATTACTTTGAGTCGACATTGACTCCCAATCTTTTTTGGATTGATTTAAAGAAGGTAGACTTTAGTCCGAAAGTTGGTGTGAAGAAGTTAACACTGACTAATGGCGAAATTTATGCCGGTGAAGCGAATAAGGATTTTAAGGAAAGCAAAGGCTTTAATTTCCTGTTCAGACTTCCGTAGACAGGGAGTAGTTGGTAGTTAGGAGTTGGTAGTAAGTAGTTAGTAGTAGGCTGCGCTATATGCCGCATGGAACTTCTAACTCCTTACTCCTAACTCCTAACTACCAACTACTCACTCCTCACTATTTTCCGTATTCCTTATAAAATTCTACTACCGCTTCGATTCCTTTTCGGAAGATATCCAATGAGAAATTTTCATTGGGAGAATGGATGGCATCTGATTCCAAACCAAATCCCATTAATACGGTTTTGATTCCCAATACCTGTTCAAAAGTAGAGATGATAGGAATGCTTCCTCCACGGCGTACTGCTAACGGTTTCTTGCCGAATGCAACTTCGAATCCCTTTTCAGCAGCTTGGTAAGCCGGAAGGGAAATCGGACATACATATCCTTGTCCGCCATGCATCGGAGTCACTTTAACTTGTACTGTTTCCGGGGCAATGGAACGGATGTAATCTGCAAACAGTTCTGATATTTTATGATGATCCTGGTGGGGAACTAACCGGCAGGATACTTTGGCAAATGCTTTCGAAGGAAGAACTGTTTTGGAGCCTTCACCCGTATATCCTCCCCATATACCGCAAACATCGAATGACGGACGGCAGCTATTACGTTCGAGGGTGCTGTATCCTTTTTCACCGAATAATTCTTTCACCCCGATAGCAGCTTTATATTTCTCTTCATTGAATGGGATGTGTGCAATCATTTCCCGTTCTGCTTGAGGTACTTCCTCCACATCGTCATAGAAACCGGGGGCAGTGATACGACCGTCGGCATCTATCACTTTGCTTATCATGCTACAGAGCACATTGATAGGATTGGCTACCGCACCACCAAAATGTCCGGAATGAAGGTCGCGGTTTGGTCCGGTCACCTCTATTTCCCAATAAGCCAGTCCACGTAGGCCGGTGGTTAATGAGGGCAGGTCGGCGCCCAGCATACTGGTATCCGATACCAATATGATATCTGCTTTCAGTAGTTCTTTGTGCTCTTCACAGAAGGCTTCAAGACTGGGTGAACCAATTTCTTCTTCCCCTTCGAAAATGAATTTCACATTGTTTCTTAATAAGTCGTTTTTGACCAGATATTCAAAAGCTTTCACTTGAATAAATGCCTGCCCTTTGTCGTCATCCGCGCCACGTGCCCAGATATGTCCGTCGCGTATTTCAGGCTCAAACGGTTTACTTTTCCACAATTCTAAAGGTTCGGCCGGCATCACATCATAGTGGGCATATACAAGCACTGTTTTTGCATTCGGATCTACAATTTTTTGTCCGAATACGATCGGGCTTCCTTGAGAAGGCATTACGATAGCTTCATCAGCCCCCGCCTCCAGTAACAATTGTGTCCAACGTTGTGCACATGCCAGCATATCATCATGGTGCTCCGGTAGTGCACTGATACTTGGGATACGGATGAGGCTGAACAAATCTTCCATCATCTTCGGTTCGTTTACTGCAATATAATCTTTAATATAAGCCATTTTTTAGTAGTTAGTAGTTAGTAGCTGGAATTGGTAGTTGGTGGTTAGTAGTTAGTAGCTGGTAGTCAGTAGTTGGTCTTCAAACAACACGCTGCATAGATTCTAACTACCAGCTCCTAACTCCTAAATTTGTGTCATTCTATCCAATAAGTAATAATCGAGTATTGTCATGGCAGCCATTGCTTCCACGATAGGAACGGCACGTGGTAAAACGCAGGGATCATGCCGTCCGCGTGCTTTCAGAGTGGTGTCGATACCATCGATGTTTACGGTTTCCTGTTCCATAAGCACAGTAGCTACCGGTTTAAATGCGACACGGAAAAAAATATCTTGTCCATTACTAATACCACCCTGGATTCCTCCTGAGTGGTTAGTACGCGTTTCGATGCGTCCGTTATGATTGTAGAATACATCGTTTTGTTCCGATCCTTTTTGTTTTAAGCCTTTGAAACCGTCTCCATATTCAAACGCTTTGGCTGCATTAATACTCAGCATGGCATTACCCAATGCCGCGTGCAGCTTACCGAACACCGGCTGTCCCAGTCCGATGGGGCATCCTTTGATAACACAAGTCAGTACTCCGCCAATGGTATCGCCTTCTCCTTTTATTTTATAGATAAGATCCTGCATCTCTTTTGCTTTTTCCGGATCCGGGCAACGTACCGGATTGGTTTCAATCAAGTCCAGATCGTAATCTGTATAATTCCCTTCCAACTTGATAGGGCCTACTTGTGATGTATAAGCCGTGATATGAATTCCTAATTGGTTTAATGCTAATTTGGCCAAGGCACCGGCTACAACGCGTGAAATCGTTTCGCGGGCCGATGAGCGTCCGCCGCCGCGATGATCCCGGATGCCATACTTCACCTTATAAGTATAGTCCGCATGCGACGGGCGATATACATTTTCCAGATTGTTGTAATCGTTGGAATGCTGGTTTTCGTTCCATACGATAAAGCCGATAGGGCAACCGGTCGATTTTCCTTCAAAGATACCCGACAGGAATTCCACCTTGTCCGCTTCTTTACGCGAGGTAGTGATAACCGATTGTCCGGGACGACGACGGTCGAGTTCCTTCTGTACGAACTCTTCATCGATCCTGATACCAGCCGGAAAACCGTCTATAACTCCACCGATACCTTTTCCATGTGACTCTCCAAAACTGGTTAGCCTGAATATATTTCCAAATGAATTAAACATGATGTTGTGTGATTTAAGAAATTGTATATTGCAAATATAACAATTTATCCGACACTAAAGTTATTACCTTTACTTTTATTTATCGCTGTTCCGATATTGTTGCGGACTCATACCTGTCAGGCGTTTGAAATATTTTCCAAAGAAAGATACGTTCGGGAAATTCAGAGATTCTGCAATTTCGTGTATCGGTATGTTAGTCGATTTCAATTGTGCTTTGGCATCTACTATGACAACTTCCGAGATAATATCCATAACAGTCTTGCCTGTAACATGTTTTACAGTGTTACTCAAGTGAGTAGGCGTTATATTCATTTGTTTTGCATAATATGTAATATTTCGTTCTTGAGTATAATGCTGGATAACCAGATGACCAAATGTTTTACATATTTCCTCACTTCTGCTTGAACCTGTTTCGCTTCGGATGGGTTGTTCATGATACATATCACTCAACCTATATAGAATGGAAAGAAGCATGCATTTTAAAATTTCAGGATTGTAAGGAGACCGTTTTTTATAATATACTTTCATCATGAGCCAAAAAAACTCTTCGTAGATAGAGGCAAACTCTTCAGGCAGTGACAAAACCGGATGGCTCTTTGTAATATAAATTAGGTCGATAATAGACTTGTTTTTGTTTAACCCATTGATAAATTCAGAAGAAAATACCATGAAATAAAGTTTTAGATCTCCTTCTATTTTGTTTATCTGGATGATACTTCCTGGTGAAAGGGTTACGAAATCATTCTTCTTTATGGTATACTCGGACAAATTAATACTTGCCTCAATGCTACCATTCATGCACAATACAAATATTTCAGCCTTAAGTCTACACGGATATCGTGTGTATAAGTTCAATATATTAAGATCAATATCGGCATTACTACCTATAACAAAATCTTCTGTTATGTCTATTTTAGGTAATTCTTGTTCCATAATCTTTTGGTTTATTGATGCACAAATATAGGTATATTTTTATAAATAGACTACATTACTTGAGTTATAGAACATAAAAGAAGAAAGATATATTTCCATATACTGATGATTTATAGTTTAAAAAAGAAGGGATACTTTAGTAATAGGATATAAATTAGTAGAAATAGACCTTGTTTAAAAATGGAAACTGTTGTTACTTTGCAGCGTTTTTAATCAATAATGAAAGAATATGAATAAAAGAAGATTACTTTTTGTTGTTGTTTCTGTCTTTCTTTGTGCATTCCAGAGCATTTATGCCGGGAATAAAGACTTGACAAACTGGATAGATGGCGGTAAGGACTATGGAAATAAGTATGCTTATGACACAGGATGGTATGATGCTACTGCTTCAGAATATACGATTTCTACTCCGGCAGAAATGGGGGCTTTTGCGGTAGCAAGTGCAACTGATGCATTCGAAGGTAAAACAGTGAAATTAGCAGCAGACCTTGACATGTCGAAATATGGATGGGTGTCTCTCGGTGCAGCAGGCTTTAAAGGTACATTTGATGGTATGGGACATACCATTACTGCTATGTCGTATAAAGATGAAAGCCAGGCTAAGGCTTGGGGGTTATTTCATACGATTGATGGAGGTACTGTTAAAAATATCGTAATAACCGGAAGTACTTTTGCTAATGAAAAATCGGGTACCAGCTGCCCTTCTGTAGGAGGTATTGCTTCTATCTTAAAAGGGAGTGGTGTAATATCTAATTGCGGATTTTCGGGGACTGTGCATCTTCCGTTTGATAAAGGAGCTGATAATTTGGCTAAGCAAAATGGTTTGGTAGGCGGACTTGTCGGTGTTATCGAATCGGGTACGGTTGTCAATAGCTATGTGATAAATAATGAACCTACTCTTCCTGCTTCCAATGATACCATTTATGGAAATATTGCGGGAAAATCTAATGGAACGATTTCCAATTGTTATTATTTGGAAAATGAAATTTATTTGGGAGCAGTAAATTCAAATCAGGAACAAGGAATTCAAGAGCAAGTGCAGGCAAAAGCGGTTGCAAGCTTTGCTTCTGGTGAAGTGGCTTATTTACTGAATGCAGCTGATGGCAATGCAGGAACTTGGGGACAAGGTGAGAGTATGCCAGTATTTGCTGGAGAAAATATTTCTGCTGTTTACAAAATAAGTTATCCGGAAAAACAGGAATATGGAGTTGTGAATGGTCCGGAGTACGCTTCTGCAGGCGAAACTGTGACTTTGACATCTACAGTGGAAGACGGTTATCTTATTAAAGATTTGGCTGTAACTGGTACAAAATTAGTGAATTATTCTACTTTTGTAATGCCTGCCAGCGACGTGAATGTTACATATTCAGTTGAAGCATTCTCTTCCAGTAGTATTGTAGCTTTCCCGGCTGAAGATATAAAAGGTGCTTCGTTCGTTGCAAAATGGAACAAGGTGGATGGAGCGACCGGTTATAAGATCACAGTGAAAAAAGAAGGTGTTGTCTTGGATGCTTACAATGCACTTGCTGTAGGAGATGTTACTTCTGTTATTGTAGAAGGGTTGAGACAAAATACGACTTATACTTATACTGTACAATCTGTAAAAGGTGAAACAACTTCTTTGGCTTCAAATGAAATAGTTGTGACTACGGGTGAAGTGTCTGCAAAAGTGGTTTCGGTAGATGGACGGGAAGTTTTGGTTGCTTGGGAAGTTGTTGAAGGTGCTGATCATTATGGCGCTACCATTACCGGTAAGTCGGGTCTGGTTAGCAGTGTGGAAACAACTGATTGTGAATACTTGTTTAGAGGATTGGATATTTCTGTAACTTATACTCTTGTTGTTGTCGCTTACAATCAGGAAGGTGATGCTATAACTACTTCTTTGCCGGTTGCGGTAACTACTGGAGTAGATTATGGAACTCAGTTAACAAATAGTACTTTTGAAGCTTGGGAAAAAGAAGGGGATGAAGCCGAACCTGTAGGATGGAACTCATTTATGAGTGGTGGTGGTAGTTTGGCTGGATTTACGAAGAATGTGCATATGGAGAAATCTGAGATTGTGCGTCCGGGAAGTAATGGCAGTCAGAGCGTTCGTATTTGGACGAAAGCCGTATTCGGAGTTCCTGCTAATGGTAATTTGACTTGCGGTAAAATCAATTCCGGTAGTATGGTAGCAACTGATCAGGCCAATCATAACAGAACTATAATGGAGGAACCGGAGTTTAATCAACCATTGAATGGTGCTCGCCCAGATTCGTTAACTGTATGGGTGAATTTCTCTTATAGCGGCAGTACTGCATGGACGGCTCGTGTGGCAGCTACGATACACGATGCGTATAATTATGCTGATCCGTCTGCAACATTAGATTCTTTGCACGCTGTGGCAAAAGCGGAGATGAATTATCCGGCTGTGTCTCCGAGTGGTGGCTGGCAACGTCTTTCTATTCCTTTTGATTATGAATTGAAAAATTTTGATGCTTTCTATGAGAAGATGAATAATAGTCAATATTGGAAAGACTCATTGAAAGTAGATAAGTTTGAAAGACCGACTTCTGCTGATTATATGTTGGTTACATTTGCCACAAATTCAACTCCGGGTAAAGGAACAGATGGAGATCAGGTATTGATTGATGATATGTTGCTTATCTATAAACCGGTCTTGAAATTAACGAAGAGTGTTTATCAACCGGGAGAAAAGATAACTGTTGATTATACTTTGGTGGGTACAATGTCTCCTTCCAATATAGATAAGAAGGCTAATGTCGTTTCATTGGAATTGTCTGATGCAACAGGAAGCTTTGCAAATCCGAAAGTTCTGACTGAAATTGTAACAGATAAGAGCGGGCAACTTATTGCTGATATAGAAGAGGATTTGATGGCTGGCAATTATAAAGTTCGTGTGGTTACTACCAACTATCCGATGGTATCTGAAGAGTTTTGTGTTGCTACCGGAGTACCTGCAGTGAATGTGGCAGCTGCTACTGATATTGAAGGAAGTGCATTTGTTGCTAACTGGGAAGTACCTTCCGTAGAACCGACAAAATATTTGTTAACTGTTAAGCAGGGCGATATTATTGTTGGGGAATACAATGATAAAGAAGTAGGAAATGTGACAAGCTACAATGTAGAAGGTTTGACGGAAAATACCACTTATACTTATGTAGTGAAGGCTGTTTATGATAAGGTAACATCAGGTGCTTCACAAGCTATTGAGGTGGTTACTGTTCCTGTTATAAAAGGAGCGGTTGCTACGGACATTGAAGAAAATGCATTTGTTGCTAATTGGGAAGCTCCTGTTTCAATACAACCTACTAACTATTTACTGACAGTGAAAGAAGGGGATGCTGTGGTAGAAGCTTATGTGGAGAAAGAGGTTGGAACTGTTCTAAATTGTAAGGTAGAAGGTCTTAAAAAGAATACAGTTTATACATATACCGTAAAAGCCGTTTATGGTAAGAATGTAGCGAAAGCTTCCGAACCGATTGAAGTGAGAACTTTAGTCGCTACAACGAAAGCATTAGCCGCAACGGATATTGAGGAAAATGCCTTTGTTGCTAATTGGGAAGTTCCCGTTTCTATGGAACCGACAAACTATCTTTTGACGGTGAAAGAGGGTGATGAAGTCGTAGAGGGATATAAAGATTTAAATGTTGCTGCTGTAACAAGCTATAAGGTAGGAGGCTTGAAAGTAAATACGGCTTATACTTATACTGTGAAAGCTGTTTACGGTGAACTTATATCTAAGGTTTCTAATGAGATAACTGTTACTACATTGGTACCTGCAGTGAAAGCATTGGATGCAACTGAAATCGAAGAGAATGCATTTGTTGCTAATTGGACAGCTCCTGATTCTATGGAACCAACCCAATATCTTCTTACAGTGAAAGAAGGTGATGCCGCAGTAGAAGGATACAATGACTTGGAAGTTGGAACTGTAGTAACTTATAAAGTAGAAAACTTGAAAGTAAATACGGCTTATACTTATACAGTAAAAGCTGTTTATGGTGAACAGGTTTCGAAAGAATCTAATAGAGTTGAAGTTACCACTTTGGTGCCTGCTGTAAAAGCATTGGCTGCAACAGAAATAAATATTACAACTTTTGTAGCTAATTGGGAAACTCCTGCTTCTATGGAGCCTACCAACTACTTGCTCACAGTGAAAGAAGACGATGCTATCGTAGAAGGATATAATGATTTAGAGGTTGGAATAGTAACAAGTTATAAAGTTGAAGGTCTGAAATCGAATACAGCTTATACGTATACGGTCAAGGCAGTTTATAATGATAAACTTTCGTTAGCTTCCGAAGCAATAGAAGTGACTACTCTAAAAGCTGTAGGTATTGGAAATATGACGGCAAACAATGCGATTTCCGTTTATCCGAATCCGGCAGTTGAATCTCTTTATATTGATGGAGTAACCGAGAATAGCAAATATGTAATTTATGATATATCCGGTAAAGCTATTGATGAAGGAACTCTTTTAATTAATAAAGTAGATGTTAGTAGTCTTAAGACGGGTATGTATTTTATTGAAACAGAATCAGGTAAAACTAAATTTATTAAAAAATAAAGTAGAAAACTGATTTAGAATCTATATTATAAAAGAAAAATTCCCTCAAGTGCATTTCATTTTTGCACTTGAGGGATATTTTTTGTTGTAATGTATTGAAACCATTCGTTCCATATGGATGAAACTATTCGTTTCTACTATACGGAACCATTAGTTTCTACTATACGGAACCATTAGTTTCATCGTATTGCAACTAATAGTTTCATTACTGCAGAACTGATATGAAAGTTATTGGTAATATTAAATATATGTTTTTAAATCAGATAATATTCTGATAAAGATTGTAGCTGCGAATAGATATATCTCGATAGGGATAATTTGACCACTAATAACAACACTTATGGGAAATGCAAGGAGAGACAAGCAAGTGAGGCTTAGCCATATTTTTATCCATTTGGCAGTACTGTTTCTTTTGAAGACGAATGCCAACATTAAATTAGTAGGTAATGCCCATAAAATGTTGCAATTACTGTTTACTAATTCTATTTCTGAAGTAATGATGAGGCTGATCAAGAGACATCCGAATATTCCACTGAGAAAAAATAACAATCTGTCAAACCATATATATTGTTTTCCTTTTTTTAATTGTAAATAAGAAAGGATGCATGCAATCAATAGCAGTAGAGAAAAAAAACTTTGTGTAATGGCAGTATTGGGTGCTTGTTTGAATACGGTAGGAGAACAAATCTTGTGCGAAGCCATGAGTATTGGTTCATTATTCTGACGTACTTCTTTCAAGAGCTCTATTAGACCGCCAGGATTGAAGGCTGCTTGGTATAAACTTATTGGATCGTCTGCTTTAGGACCGATCACAACGTTAAATAATAGATGTAACCAGCTATTTTGTAATGGATCTGATTGCTCGATGTCTCGATAAGTCTGATTGATGTTATTCACTTGAAAAGCATCCTTATCCCATTTACATTGTTTGAATAACACGTCTCTTAACTGTGTGCTACAATTGTTTGTTGGAACTTTGAATTTGTAAAAGCGATCTCCACTAATGAGAATTCGGTTTAATTCTTCCCATAGGCTTTGTTTTTGTTCTTTGCTGATATTTAAATAGTATTCATTAATGCCTCTTCCATCGTTTTTATATCGATCGGCGAATTTCTTAAAAGGTTCTCCATCCAGATATGATATAACTGTTCCTTGGAGGATTTTGTACGCGAAGAAAGACTGTTTATCTGAATATGATCCGAAATTAAAGATTACATCTATATTTAAAGTGGCATCTTGAATGCGTAGTGCACTATGTCCAAAACCTCCTTCGTAATCCGGAGTAGCCGAACAGGTAATAACAGAAACAAAAGCTTTTTCAGAAAGCTGTGGGAGCGATATTGACTGGGCGGATAGAATAATAGGAAGGATGGCCAAAGTAAAGAAAAGGGCCTTGAAGAGAGTGCTTTTGTATGACATATCTATTCTTAATTGTGGATGATTATAAAAGTCAAACTCCATCTACAGATTGTAATTATAATCTGTGATGGAGCTTGATTTGGGAATGATTGTGAAATTTATTTTTTTATGAATTTCACCGTGTTATCTCCTATTTTGATCAGATATATACCTCTTTGTAAAGCTGTTACATTGATCTCTTTGGTATTTAAGATACCTGATAGAGTTTGTACACCGGTTATGTTATAAATGTTATATTTTTGATTTTCTGCTCCTTCTACGATAAGCGCATCTATTTCAGCATTGTAATACACAACTGGTTTTTCTGTAGTAGTGCTTTGTATTCCGCTTCCACTTGTTTGGGTTCCTTCAAATGTAACGTCGACTATTAATTGTGCGGGGTATGTCGTCTCTACAACAAGAATCAATGATATCTCTTTATCTACTATTGTGGATCTGTTTAGATCTACACTAACTTCACCGATAGGGTCCGGTAAATTGACTTTAACATCTTCTTTGGGAAGAAGGACGATTGTATTTCCGTCTTTCTGTAATTCTACACTTGGGATTATGATATCTATGGCTGAACTCCCGACAGAAAACTTAAAATTTCTGATTTCTAATCTGATATGATTATCATCTTCTGCTATGATATAAATGTCTTCCGTACTGTCCCCTGCGGGCATTCCTCCTACTTTTACCCCCAATGTACCATTGTACGTACCAGCAGCTTCCTGGCTTTGTGCATAACTAAGATTAGGCATTACGATTGCAATAAAAGCAATCATTACTTTAAGTAATTTTTGTTTCATAATAATTCTTTTTAAACGTTTATGTTTAGAACACATAGGCGAATCCTAAGTTCGCATATATCGGATACATATCAAATGTGATAGTATCGAAATCTTTTTTAAAAATAGACATCATTCCCCATGTCACATTCCCAGTTACGTTCAAATGCGAAAATGCTCTCCATTGGGCTCCTAATTGTAGTCCCCACTGGAAAGAACGTAGGTCATTATTGAAATCATAGGTAGCGGATAGAACATTAACTTTCTCACCTGTAGGATCTACATCTCTGATATAGCCGTCATAAGCAGTTCCGAAGAATTCTCCGGAAGTAAGATAAGAAAACCAAGGACCTAACTCTAATTCCCATCGTTTACTGACTTTATAAATAGCCAGAACTGGAATTGTCAGTAAAGATTGCTTTACGGTAGTAGTTACTCCACCAGTCCATTGTCCTTCCATTTCCCCTCCGTCACTGGCTATCATTTTCATATGATAGTTTTTTACGGTAGCATCGGTTTTCATACCTTTTGTTTCTAAACGTATTCCGGTACTTATTCCCCATTTATTATTAAATGTCTTTACGACGTCTCCTTCAATAGAAAAGGCAGTTGTAGGATTATAACTGTTAATTTTTCTGATTTCTGCCGGTAGGGGCAGGGGAGAAGTGCCTCCAATGTTAAATCCGGCTTTTAATCGATATTCTAATCCTTTAGTCAACGATTTTAATATACTCTGGTTTCTTTCCTCTTGTGCTTGTACTATTGTTGTATAGCAACCGATACTAAGCAGAAGTAACAAGGAAATTATCTTTTTATTCATTTTATATTTGTATTATTCGTTATCACCTTCAAGTATTAATTTGGCTTCATCTATGATCAGTGTACTACCTACGGCACCTTCAAAATAAGCTCCGTTCCGGCTCGATGAAAATACTACTGCCATATAATATTCCCCTTTTGATAACTTTTCACGATCAGGGTCTTTGCGATAGACAAAAGGAATATATAAATTTTTATATTCTTTACTTGGCTCAGGAGCATTTACTCGCGCAATACCTATAATACAATCTTCATTGAAATTGATAGAGCCGTCCAGCTTTTTACCATCTGCTGACTCATAAAGTATGGCATATAAATCAAAAACATCGGTTTTGTTTTCAATGACATTTTGATCTTTATCTGTGAACTCTTTTCCCGGTGTATACTGATACCATACAGAAAATGCTATCGGTTTACGATTGAAAGCCATTGGCATACCGAATTGAGTTGCTTCCAGAGGCTTAGGTATAGCTATTTGTGTATCGAATGAACCTATGAAAAGATTTCCGGCGGCAATAGGCATACCTACCATTACTCCAAAAGCACCAGTAGTCTTAGTTTCGAGTTTCACACCTTTTCCTATATAACCTTTATCGTATGAAACGGTGGGATGTGTAAAAGGGTCATCGCTTCCTATAATTGCATATACGGGATTTGCTGTTGCCCATATTGGTTGTTCCTGTCCGGCATCGGTTATTTCATAAAATTCATACCATTTTTTACCATTGGTTCCTTCTTTGATTCTCCAATGCTCAAAACTGAATTGAGGTTTTACATTAGTGGTATCCACAAATACTTTATACTCCTTTTGCCATAGTCCGTCTTGAGAGGTGACAATGTAAGTTTGAGGTTCAGAGAAGTCTCGTACCGTACCATTCGGTGGATAAATAGTGGCTCCTTCAGTTAAAGAGAAAGAAGGCGCTATCTGTTTGATACCATCTTTTATATTCGAATAAGCCATAAGTATAACACTGTTATTTGTTATGGTAGGATCTGATTTTAAAATGCTGGGATCGGGCAGTACACATGATATAATATCTGCTTCTGCATTGGGTGCTTCGTCTTGGATACAAGAACCGAGGCATAAACTAATGCATATACTCGTTATTATTGTTTTTAATTTCATTATATTTTATTGGTTATGAATTTATTAAGATGGAATATTCGTAAAAAACTGTGGTACAAAGTTAAGTTTAAAATTCTACTTATCAAATCTTGGTTTGTCTTTTTATGTTCTTTTTATACTATTTCTTTAAAAGTGGAGACTGAAAATCAATATAATAGGTCTATTTTTAAAATTTGGTGTTCCAATCCTAAAGTAATATGATTCTGATCGAATGATTCTACTTTCATCAATTCTTTATTTTTCTCGGTATTTCTGAACTAATTAGAGTTTATTGAGTTTTTATTAATGAAATAATTGAAGTAGCTTTTTATATTCTAAATGTTAAATTATCTATGGAATATTGAATAAATTTGAGATTTATAATGGAATATTTTGTATTGAAAAACTGGCAAAATTGTTGAGTGGTTTTAATCATATTCTGCTTATAAAATCTGAAACTTTAGTGTATATAAAGAGTATATTCATTACATTTGTAGCAATTAATATAGCAAAGTCATGATTGAATCGGAAAGGAAACAGATAATCGATTTGGTGAGGCGTGAGGTGATTCCGGCTATTGGCTGTACAGAACCTATTGCGGTAGCGTTGTGTGTGGCAAAAGCTGTAGAAACACTGGGAACAAAGCCGGAGAATATAAAGGTGTTTTTGAGTGCCAACATTTTGAAAAATGCAATGGGGGTAGGTATTCCTGGAACGGGGATGATCGGTTTGCCTATCGCTGTGGCCTTGGGGGCTATTATCGGAAAGTCGGAGTATCAGCTTGAAGTATTAAAGGATAGTACACCGGAGGCTGTAAAGTTGGGAAAACAGTATATAAATGAGAAGCGTGTCTGTATTTCGTTGAAAGAAGGTATTGCGGAAAAACTTTATATTGAAGTGCTTTGCGAAGCAGAAGGGAAAGTAGCTACGGCAATTATTGCCGGTGGGCATACCACCTTTATATATATAGCACGCGGTGAAGAAATATTGTTTAGTAAACAACCTGTCGGAACAGAAGAACAGGACGAGCAGAACTTGGACCTGAACTTAAAGAAAGTTTATGATTTTGCTTTAACCGCCCCGTTGGAGGAGATCCGTTTTATTCTTGAGACAGCCCGGTTGAACAAAGCTGCTGCCGAGAGCTCTTTTCAGGGAGATTACGGGCATGCTTTGGGAAAGGTACTTCGTGGACGGTATGAACATCAGATAATGGGTGATAGTGTCTTTTCTCATATTCTTTCTTATACTTCGGCAGCTTGTGATGCCCGTATGGCAGGAGCTATGATTCCGGTAATGAGCAATTCGGGTAGTGGTAACCAGGGAATATCAGCAACTTTACCTGTTCTGATTTTTGCAGAAGAGAATGGCAAATCGGAAGAGGAACTTATCCGCGCCTTAATGTTAAGCCATCTCACGGTGATTTACATAAAACAGAGTCTGGGGCGTTTATCCGCGCTCTGTGGTTGTGTAGTAGCAGCTACCGGTTCGAGCTGTGGCATTACGTGGCTGATGGGAGGAAAGTATGAACAAGTTGCTTATGCAGTACAAAATATGATCGCCAATTTGACGGGAATGATTTGTGACGGTGCAAAGCCCAGTTGTTCATTGAAAGTAACGACCGGTGTTTCTACTGCAGTTCTTTCAGCCGTAATGGCCATGGAAAATCGATGCGTGACATCTGTGGAAGGGATTATCGACGAGGATGTCGATCAAAGTATCCGTAACTTGACCCGTATCGGTTCGCAAAGTATGAATGAGACGGACAGGGTGGTATTGGATATTATGACTCACAAACGCTGTTAGCCAAAAGCTTGTTTTAGTTGAAAGTTGAAAATTGAAAGTTGAAAGTTACTATGCAACATGATAGCGCAGCTAACTTTCAACTTTCAACTTTCAACTTTCAATTTTCAACTATTAATGGCATCCGCAGCCTTCGCCGCATTCATGGTCACCGCAGTCGCTGCCACAATCACCACAACCGCAGCTGCAACCGCCGCCGCCCATCATGTTTACGATTTCCTGTATTTCTTCGTTGGTGGCCGGACGGCTTTCAATTACTTCACCGACAAAAGTCAGATCAGCACCTGCCAACGGGTGGTTCATGTCAACTACTACTACATCGGGTTTCACTTCCACTACTGTTCCGTTCATGCGACGGCCCTCGGAATCCATTAAAGGTACTACATTACCTGCAAAGATACGTTCGTTATCGAATTTGCCGTCGATTTCGAAAATATGTTTGGGTAAATCCAGTACATGTTCTTCGTTGTACTCGCCATAAGCATCCTGAGATGAAATGGTGAACTCGAATTTATCTCCTTTATTAAGTGGGGCTATCTGGCTTTCAAAAGCTTCGAGTGTAGTACCCAAGCCGGAAATGAATTGGAATGGATGCTCTGCTTTGGCTTCTTCTACTAAATCTTTTTCTCCATCTTCTGTAGTGTACAGTTTATACGCTACGGTGATGTACTTGTTTTCTGCTGTTTCCATTTATTTTTGTATATAGTTAGTAATTGCGGATATCCGCGTAGCTGCAAAGATACGAATAATTTATTAGGCAGTCAGAATACACTATGTAAATTTCAGATTATTAAGCGCTTTTATCACAATCCGGTTGCACTTGAAAAATGGTTCCTTTTAGAACTATAAAGTGATAAAATTAGATATAAAACCCCTCTTTTCTTACGATTATTCAATTTTAGGTGATTTTTTTCTTCAATTTGTTTGGATATAATAAAAAAGCCCTTACCTTTGCAGCACAATTAACAGAAGAAATAAGATATGAATACTCATACATCTATTAACCTGGCAGTCCTGCATATTATTCGCGTCGTGGTGGTCACATCAAGAGCGTGAGAAAGGTTGTGTATGTATTCGTACCATAAAATGAAATAATTAGAGCCTTTCTCACTATCGTGGGGAAGGCTCTTTAATTAAAAAGAAATCAGGAAATGAAAAAGCAATTACGCAGTTCATTCAGTACGCAAGGCCGCCGCATGGCAGGTGCCCGCGCTTTATGGGGGGCCAACGGTATGAAAAAAGAACAGATGGGGAAGCCCATTATCGCTATCGTGAATTCGTTTACGCAGTTTGTGCCCGGACATGTACATTTACATAAAATAGGACAATTGGTGAAAGCGGAGATTGAAAAATTAGGCTGTTTTGCTGCGGAATTCAATACGATTGCTATTGATGACGGTATTGCCATGGGCCATGACGGTATGCTCTATTCGCTTCCTTCCCGTGATATTATAGCAGATAGCGTAGAGTATATGGTGAATGCCCACAAGGCGGATGCAATGGTGTGTATCAGCAATTGCGATAAAATTACTCCGGGAATGCTGATGGCTGCCATGCGATTGAACATCCCTACCGTATTTGTATCGGGGGGGCCGATGGAGGCCGGTGAATGGAACGGTCAGCATCTTGATTTAATCGATGCTATGATCAAATCGGCCGATGACAGTGTAAGTGATAGCGATGTGGCTGATATAGAAAGAAATGCTTGTCCTACTTGTGGTTGTTGTTCGGGTATGTTTACGGCAAACTCGATGAACTGTCTGAATGAAGCCATCGGGTTGGCACTTCCCGGCAACGGAACGATTGTAGCTACTCATGAGAACCGTACCGAACTCTTCAAGGACGCTGCTAAACTGATTGTGGAGAATGCTTTTAAATATTATGAAGAAGGAGACGAGAGTGTATTGCCCCGGAGCATCGCTACCCGTGAGGCTTTCTTGAATGCCATGACGCTCGATATCGCTATGGGAGGATCTACGAATACGGTTCTTCATCTGTTGGCCATTGCCCATGAGGCGGAAGTCGATTTTAAGATGGATGATATCGATATGTTGTCCCGTAAAAGTCCTTGTCTGTGTAAAGTGGCTCCTAATACGCAGAAATATCACATTCAGGACGTGAACCGTGCAGGAGGTATTATAGCCATTATGAACGAGTTGGCAAAAGGAGGGCTCGTAGATACGACTGTCCGTCGGGTGGATGGTATGACATTGGCCGGGGCGATCGATAAGTTCTGCATTACCAGTCCGAATGTTTGTGAGAAAGCGTTGAAAAAATATGCAAGTGCGGCAGCCGGAAAATTCAATCTCGTATTGGGCTCTCAGGATGTTTATTATAAGGAGCTCGACACGGACCGTGCCGGCGGATGTATCCGTGATTTGGAACACGCTTATAGCAAAGACGGCGGATTGGCTGTCTTGAAAGGAAATATAGCTCAAGACGGTTGTGTTGTGAAGACAGCCGGTGTAGACGAGAGTATCTGGAAATTTACCGGTCCGGCCAAAGTTTTCGATTCGCAAGAAGCTGCTTGTGAAGGTATTTTAGGTGGAAAAGTGGTCAGTGGCGATGTGGTCGTCATTACGAATGAGGGGCCCAAGGGTGGTCCGGGAATGCAGGAAATGTTGTATCCCACCTCTTATATTAAGTCCAGACATTTAGGAAAAGAGTGTGCGTTGATTACTGATGGCCGTTTTAGTGGCGGAACGTCGGGATTGAGTATCGGACACATTTCTCCGGAGGCTGCGGCCGGTGGGAATATCGGTAAGATACAAGACGGAGACTGGATTGAAATAAACATTCCTGAGCGTACTATCAATGTGAAACTGACTGATGAAGAACTGGCTGCGCGTCCGATGGCTCCGGTAACTCGGGAACGGTTTGTTCCGAAGAGTCTGAAAGCTTATGCCAGCATGGTGAGCTCTGCTGATAAGGGAGCGGTGAGAATGATTTAGAATTATGAATTTGATTTATGGATTATGAAAGACTTAATTTCGGGCGCAGAAGCATTGATGCGTTCTCTTGAATATCAGGGAGTAGAGACCATTTTTGGGTATCCGGGAGGTTCTATCATGCCGGTATTCGATGCTCTGTATGATCATCGGGATACGTTGAATCATATATTGGTTCGGCACGAACAGGGTGCAGCTCATGCGGCACAAGGTTTTGCACGCTCATCGGGTGAAGTGGGAGTCTGCCTCGTTACGAGTGGTCCCGGAGCTACCAATACGATAACAGGTATTGCCGATGCGATGATCGACAGTACTCCTATTGTAGTGATAGCAGGACAGGTAGGTACTGCATTTTTGGGAACGGATGCTTTTCAGGAAGTCGATCTTGTCGGTATTACCCAGCCTATTACGAAGTGGAGTTATCAGATCCGGCGTGCGGAAGATGTACCTTGGGCGGTAGCCCGCGCATTTTATATCGCAAAAAGCGGGCGTCCCGGTCCGGTAGTGCTCGATTTTGCTAAGAATGCACAAGTAGAGAAAGCCGGATATGTTCCGACGAAGTTAGATTATATCCGTAGCTATGTTCCTGTGCCCGATACAGACCCGGAGGCAGTGAGAATTGCTGCCGAGTTGATAAATAATGCGGAACGTCCGTTGGTACTGGTAGGCCAGGGGGTAGAATTGGGAAATGCCCAACAAGAGTTGCGTAATTTCATCGAGAAGGCGGGAATACCTGCCGGATGTACTTTGTTAGGATTGTCGGCATTGCCAACGGACCATCCTTTGAATAAGGGTATGTTGGGGATGCATGGCAACTTAGGGCCGAATATTAATACGAATAAATGTGATGTTCTTATTGCGGTGGGTATGCGTTTTGATGACCGGGTAACGGGAAATCTGGCTACCTATGCCAAACAGGCAAAGGTCATTCATTTTGATATCGATCCGGCGGAAGTGAATAAGAATGTGCATGCAGACATAGCCGTGCTGGGTGATTGCAAAGAGACCTTGGTTGCCGTGACAGAGCTACTGCAAGCCAATACACATACCGAATGGCTGGAAAGCTTTACGGATTATGAACGGATGGAAGAGGAGAAGGTGATTCGTCCGGAACTGCATCCGATGTCCGATACACTCACTATGGGCGAAGTAGTACGCGCGGTGAGTGAAGCTACTCATAATGAAGCTATTTTAGTGACGGACGTCGGTCAGAATCAGATGATGTCTGCCCGCTATTTTAAATATAGCAAAGAGCGCAGTATCATCACTTCCGGTGGTTTGGGAACGATGGGGTTCGGACTGCCTGCCGCTATCGGTGCGACTTTCGGGCGTCCCGATCGCACTGTCTGTGTTTTTATGGGTGATGGCGGACTTCAGATGAATATCCAGGAATTGGGTACTATTATGGAACAGAAAGCTCCCGTGAAGATTATTGTGCTGAATAATAACTTTTTGGGGAATGTACGCCAATGGCAGGCGATGTTTTTCAATCGCAAATACTCTTTCACTCCGATGATGAATCCGGATTATATGAAGATTGCTTCTGCTTATGATATTCCGTCCCGGCGTGTGATGTCCCGTGAAGAACTGTCGGAAGCCATTGCGGAGATGATTAAGACGGAGGGTCCTTATCTGTTGGAGGCTTGTGTGATTGAAGAGGGAAATGTGTTGCCAATGACACCTCCGGGCGGCTCGGTGAATCAGATGTTGCTGGAATGCTGAGGGAGATTCGAGAGAGGAGAAGGTGAATAAAAAAATGGAAAGTTATGAGTGATAAGACATTATATACACTGATTGTACATTCGGAGAATATAGCAGGATTGCTGAATCAGATAACGGCTGTATTTACTCGCAGGCAGATTAATATAGAGAGCTTGAACGTGTCGGCATCTTCTATTAAGGGAGTACATAAATATACGATTACGGCATGGACGGATAAGGATACGATTGAAAAGGTGGTGAAGCAGATCGAGAAAAAGATCGATGTGTTGCAAGCGCATTATTTCACGGACGATGAGATTTATTTCCATGAAATTGCCCTATATAAAGTATCCAGTCCGGAGTTTCAGGCCAATCCGGAGGCTTCTCGGATTATACGCAGGTACAATGCACGTATCGTCGAGGTAAACCCGGTGTTTGCTATTGTCGAAAAGAATGGGATGAGTGAAGAAATTACAGCTCTTTACAGTGAACTGCGCCGACTGAATTGTGTTTTACAATTTGTTCGTTCGGGACGTGTGGCCATTACTACCAGTTGTTTTGAACGGGTGAATGAATTCCTTGCCGACCGGGAAACGCGTTATAATCAAAGTAAGAAACAACAGGAAAATGAGTGAAAATAATAAGATAGGAACTTACAGATTTGTTGCAGAACCGTTTCATGTAGATTTTAACGGACGTCTGACGATGGGGGTATTGGGTAATCATCTGTTGAACTGTGCGGGCTTTCATGCCAGTGACCGTGGTTTTGGGATTGCAACCCTGAATGAGGATAATTATACTTGGGTACTTTCGCGTCTGGCTATCGAGTTGGATGAAATGCCTTACCAGTATGAGGAATTCAGCGTTCAGACATGGGTGGAGAATGTGTACCGTCTTTTTACGGATCGTAACTTTGCAGTGATCAATAAAGATGGGAAAAAGATAGGATATGCCCGTTCCGTATGGGCAATGATTAATTTGAATACCCGTAAACCGGCCGATTTGCTGACATTGCACGGAGGGAGTATCGTTGATTATGTCTGTGACGAACCTTGTCCGATTGAAAAGCCGTCGCGCATTAAGGTGACTACAAAAGAACCTGTGGCGACGATTACTGCCAAATATAGCGATATCGATATAAACGGACATGTAAACAGTATCCGTTATATTGAGCATATTCTGGATTTGTTTCCTATAGAACTTTATAAAACAAAGCATATTCGCCGGTTTGAAATGGCTTATGTGGCCGAGAGTTACTATGGCGATCAATTATCTTTCTTTCAGGAAGAGGTTTCGGAGAATGAATATCACATAGAGGTAAAAAAGAACGGCGAAGAGGTGGTTTGCCGTTCGAAGGTATTATTTGAATAAGATAAAATTAGATTGTATAATAAACAGGTGGCTATGCCACCATTTAAAAATTAAAAACAAAAATGGCACAAATGAATTTTGGCGGTGTTATGGAAAATGTAGTAACCCGCGAAGAATTTCCGTTGGAAAAAGCTCGTGAAGTATTAAAAGATGAAACAATTGCTGTAATCGGTTATGGTGTACAGGGCCCCGGTCAGTCACTGAATCTGCGTGATAATGGTTTCAACGTGATTGTCGGACAGCGTAAAGGTGGTAAGACTTGGGAGAAAGCGGTAGCTGACGGTTGGGTGCCGGGCGAAACTTTGTTTGATATAGACGAAGCATGCCAGCGTGGAACCATTATCCAATATCTGCTTTCGGATGCGGCTCAGATCGAGGTATGGCCTACTGTGAAGAAGAATCTTACTCCGGGCAAAGCTCTTTATTTCTCTCATGGTTTCGGCATTACTTATAAAGAACGTACCGGTATCATTCCTCCTGCTGATGTGGATGTAATCCTTGTTGCTCCGAAGGGATCGGGTACTTCATTGCGTACTATGTTTCTCGAAGGCCGTGGATTGAATTCATCTTACGCTATCTTCCAAGACGCTACCGGCCGTGCTTATGATCGTGTGATCGCTTTGGGTATTGGCGTAGGTTCGGGCTATCTGTTCGAAACGACATTCAAACGTGAAGTTTATTCTGACTTGACCGGAGAACGTGGTTCATTGATGGGTGCTATTCAAGGTTTGTTGCTGGCGCAATATGAAACATTGCGTGAGAACGGTCATACACCTTCTGAAGCATTCAATGAAACAGTAGAAGAGTTGACTCAGTCTCTGATGCCTTTGTTTGCAAAGAATGGTATGGACTGGATGTATGCTAACTGTTCCACTACTGCTCAGCGTGGTGCGCTCGATTGGATGGGCCCGTTCCATGATGCCATCAAACCGGTGATGCAGCAATTATATGAGAGTGTAAAAACCGGTAACGAAGCACAAATCTCTATTGACAGCAATTCTCAACCGGATTATCGTGAAAAACTGAATGAAGAACTTCGTCAGTTACGTGAGAGCGAAATGTGGCAGACTGCTGTGACGGTTCGCAAACTTCGTCCGGAAAACAATTAAAATAATGATAAGTGATAAGTGATTAATGGCTGCGCTATAATCCGCATGGCACTAATCACTTATCGCTAATCGCTCATTATTCATCACTTATCATTTTTTCTACGTATTCCATCAGCTTTTTATAAAAGGCGTGCCGGGTCAGGGTTTGGGCTTCTCCCAATATGACTAATTTCATGCGTGCACGGGTGATGGCGACATTCATTCTTCGTAAGTCATTCAAAAAGCCTATCTGGCCATTTTCATTGGCTCGTACAAGGCTGATAAAGATGACATCTCTTTCTTGTCCTTGAAAGCCGTCTACGGTGTTTATAGTAATTAATTCACGAAAGGGGCGGAAAAAGCTGCTGCTTTTTATTTTGTTTCTTAGATATTGCACTTGGGCTTTATATGGAGAAATAAGCCCGAAGTCGATTCGCTCATCGAATACACGATTTTCACCTATTCTCTGAATGTAATTTTTGAGTTCCTGTATTAAAAGGTCTGCTTCGGGTTTGTTGATTCGTCCGAAACTTTCGCCTACAAATTCTTCATGAAATTCCAATTCCGAGGTATCGATCCAAACCATAGGGGTATCGTAATCGAGGATGCCACGATGGCGTACTTCGGGAGCAGATTCTAACTGGTTGTTATAAAACCATTCGGAAGGAAAGCGCATAATGGCTTCGTTCATGCGATATTGTACTTTGAGAAGGGAAACGGAAACAGGTTTGTTTGTTACGACCTTTTCCATTAAAGTCTGATCTAATCCTCCACGGGCAGCTTCGATGCATTTGATGGTAGGAGGGAGTTGGCAGTGATCACCGGCAAAAATAACGCGGTCGGCTTTACGGATGGCAATCCAGCAGGCAGCTTCCAATGCCTGTGCTGCTTCGTCGATGAAAAGAGTACTGAAACGGCGGCCTTCGAGAATGCGGTGATTGCTACTGACAAGTGTGGAGGCGATGACTCGTGCGGAAGAGAACAAATCTTCATTAATAAGTATTTCCAGTTCCGTGGCGCGGTCGCGCAGACGGCTGATGCGATTGCGCATGCTTTCCCTCTCACTATAATTTCCCTTGCGGATATGTCCGCTTATCTCGCGAATGGATTTACGCACGCTCCATAGCTCTGTATAGGCCGGATGGTTTTCAAAGCGGCGTTCATACGTGAACGAAAGCATTTTATCATTCACGCGTGTCGGATTTCCGATACGGAGCACAGGGACACCGCGATCCACCAACTTTTCGGCAATCCAATCGACGGCTGTATTGCTTTGTGCACAGACGAGTACTTGATTTTCTCGATGTAGGGTTTCATAAATGGCTTCTACGAGAGTAGTGGTTTTTCCGGTTCCCGGAGGACCATGTACAATCGCTACATCTTTGGCGCAAAGTACTTTATTGACAGCTTCTTCTTGTGTAGAATTCAACCAGGGAAACCGGACCGGATAAAGTTCTCTCCGACGGATGGGAAGAGTTCCGAGCAATGTGTCACGTAATTCGGCAAGCCGGTTGCCTTTGGCGCGAAGAACATCTTCAAGTGCATTGAACATAGCGCGGTAAGAAGTCTCGTCAAAATATAACTGTACTCCTAAATAATCGGCATTTTGTACATCGAGCAGAGCACTCGTGCCGGGCAAAACCACTACCATTCGTTCTTCGTCGGCAAAACTTACAGTAGCGGTGAAGTTCATATATTTAATTTTCCCGTTGTAGTCCTGTTGGAAAAAGCAGACCGGACGGCCAAATTCAAAAGCGTGTTCAATATCCTTATCTTCCGTTCGGATAATTTCTATGACGAGTTGGTTCAAGGAGTTGTAATAATTTCGACCTGTTTGTACCGGATACCAGCAGAGTCCGCGCTTTACTTTTCGGGCAATACCCATTGTTTCCGTCTGTCGTTGGAATTCCTCTTTCTCATATTCATATTCCATACGTAGCAAAATCTGTTGCTGTTGAAGGGCGAGAAGGGGAGAACCGGGATCAATTTTGTTATTATTCATCTGTGGCTAATGTTTGAATATTAAACATTGTTCGTTAAACATTATTGCGCGCTTGTTCGTTAATAATACATATACAGTTTTAAAATATAAATGCATATGGTGTATGATATAGACATGATAAGAAGCTTCTATTCAGCCTATAAAGGGAAAATGGAACGTGTAAGGAGTGTGCTGAAACGTCCGCTTACGTTAGCAGAAAAAATCTTGTATACTCATCTTTTTGAGGAAGCCCGTTTGAGGGATTATAAACGTGGGGAAGATTATGTGAATTTTCGTCCGGATCGGGTAGCTATGCAGGATGCTACTGCACAGATGGCTCTATTGCAGTTTATGAATGCCGGTAAGGAACGCGTTGCTGTTCCCTCAACAGTGCATTGCGACCACTTGATACAGGCTTATAAGGGAGCGAGCGAAGACATAGCCACTGCTACTAAGACGAACGAGGAGGTATACGATTTCCTGCGCGATGTTTCTTCCCGTTATGGAATCGGCTTTTGGAAACCGGGAGCGGGAATTATCCATCAGGTCGTATTAGAAAATTATGCATTTCCCGGAGGAATGATGGTAGGAACAGATTCTCATACACCGAATGCCGGTGGTTTGGGAATGGTTGCTATTGGGGTAGGAGGTGCCGATGCGGTAGATGTGATGACGGGTATGGAATGGGAATTGAAGATGCCCAAATTGATTGGTGTCCGGTTGACCGGAGAACTTAACGGTTGGACAACTCCCAAAGATGTTATTCTTAAATTGGCCGGTATCTTGACTGTGAAGGGTGGCACTAACGCCATTATTGAATATTTCGGTTCCGGTACGGAATCTATTTCAGCAACCGGAAAAGCTACGATTTGTAATATGGGTGCCGAAGTAGGGGCTACTACTTCGCTTTTTCCCTATGATGAACGTATGGGCGTTTATCTGCGTGCTACCGGTCGTGAAGAAGTTGCCTTGTTGGCGGAGTCCGTAACTGCCGATCTTCGTGCTGACGATGAAGTGATGGCGCTGCCCGAGAAATTTTATGACCGTATTATTGAAATAAATCTTTCAGAACTGGAACCTTATATCAATGGGCCGTTCACTCCTGATGCGGCTACTCCCATTTCTGAATTTGCAGAAAAAGTACTGCTGAACGGTTATCCCCGTAAAATGGAAGTAGGGCTTATCGGGTCGTGTACCAATTCATCCTATCAGGATCTCAGTCGTGCTGCTTCTATTGCCCGTGAGGCATTGGAGAAGGACGTGGCCATTGCTGCGCCGCTTATTGTTAATCCCGGAAGTGAACAAATCAGGGCTACTGCCGAACGGGATGGAATGATTACTCTTTTCCGCCAAATAGGGGCAACGATCATGGCAAATGCTTGTGGGCCTTGCATCGGGCAGTGGAAACGCCATACAGACGATCCTACCCGTAAAAACTCGATTGTGACCTCTTTCAACCGCAATTTTGCCAAACGGGCGGATGGTAATCCGAATACATTTGCTTTTGTGGCTTCCCCCGAAATAGTAATGGCACTCACCATTGCCGGTGATCTTTGTTTCAATCCCTTAAAAGACCGTTTGCTTACGCATGAGGGGAAGAAAGTGAAATTCAGTGAACCGGTGGGAGATGAATTACCTGTGTATGGTTTCACTTCGGCTGCCAGTGGCTACTTGGCCCCTGTTGGAACAGAAGTTGAAATCAGGGTCGATCCGCAGTCGAAGCGTTTGCAATTGTTGGCTCCTTTCCCGGCATGGGATGGAAACGACTTATTGAATATGCCTTTGCTGATCAAGACACAAGGGAAATGTACTACTGATCATATTTCGATGGCAGGTCCGTGGTTGCGTTTTCGCGGGCATTTAGAGAATATTTCCGATAACATGCTGATGGGAGCGGTCAATGCTTTTAACGGTGAGACAAATAGTGTGTGGAATCGCTTGACAAATACTTATGGGCCTGTTTCCGGTACGGCTAAGATGTATAAGGCAGAAGGAATTGCTTCGATGGTTGTTGCCGAAGAAAATTATGGTGAGGGCTCCAGTCGTGAACATGCGGCTATGGAACCTCGTTTCCTGAATGTAAAAGTAATTCTTGCCAAGAGTTTTGCCCGTATTCATGAAACCAATCTGAAGAAGCAGGGTATGTTGGCTGTTACTTTTAAGGATAAGGATGATTATGATCGCATACAAGAACATGACCTGCTTTCTGTAACTGGTTTGCAAAACTTTGCTCCGGGACGCGACCTTGAGGTGGTGGTTCATCACGAAGATGGAACCAAAGAGAGTTTTGCCGTACAGCATACCTATAATGAGCAGCAAATAGCATGGTTCCGTGCAGGATCTGCCCTCAATAATAATTTGTCATTGTGTTATTAAAAAAATACGTGTGCAGCCAATGGGTACATGAACATATTGGCAAATTGCCACATTATCGATTATGAACAAAATTACTAAACAACTTGACGGTACTTTGTCTGTACCGGATATTCCGACCGTTCCTTTTATTACCGGTGACGGTGTGGGTGAAGAGATAACTCCCGCTATGCGGGCTATTGTAAATGCGGCTGTTGATAGTTCTTATGGTGGCCGCCGTAGGATAGAGTGGCTTGAAGTGCTTGCCGGTGAACGTGCTTATCACTCTGTCGGTTCGTGGTTGCCCGACGAGACAATGGATGCTTTTAAAGAATATCTTATCGGTATCAAAGGGCCGTTGACCACTCCTGTGGGTGGGGGGATTCGTTCGTTGAATGTGGCTCTGCGCCAGACACTTGATTTATATGTATGCCTGCGTCCGGTGCGCTGGTTTGTGGGAGTACATTCTCCTTTGCAGGCCCCGGAAACAGTCAATATGACCATTTTCCGTGAGAATACCGAGGATATATATGCCGGTATCGAGTGGGAGGCAGGTACTCCGGAAGCAGAGAAACTCTATCGTTTTCTGCGGGATGAGATGGGAGTGACGAAAGTCCGCTTTCCCGAAACCTCCTCTTTTGGAGTGAAACCTGTGTCTAAGGAAGGAACGGAGCGTTTAGTCCGTGCTGCCTGTCAATATGCACTCGATCATCATTTGCCTTCCGTCACATTGGTACACAAGGGGAATATAATGAAATTCACCGAAGGAGGTTTCAAAAAGTGGGGATATGAATTGGCACAGCGGGAATTTGGTGATGCGTTGGCGGAGGGGCGGTTGGTTGTCAAGGATTGCATTGCCGATGCCTTTTTGCAAAACACGCTGTTGATGCCTGAAGAATATTCGGTGGTTGCCACATTGAATTTGAATGGTGATTATATTTCCGATCAGTTGGCTGCCATGGTAGGCGGTATCGGCATCGCTCCGGGAGCTAATATCAATTATGTCAGTGGGCATGCTATTTTTGAAGCTACTCATGGCACTGCTCCCAACATAGCCGGACAAGATATCGTGAATCCTTGTTCGTTGATACTCTCTGCGGTAATGATGCTCGAATATATGGGTTGGCAAGAGGCTGCCGACCGTATAACGATGGCGCTTGAACATAGTTTTGGTGATGCCCGTGCTACGGCAGATTTGGCCCGTTTCATGCCTGGAGGCAAGTCTCTTTCCACATCTGCTTTTACCAGAGAGATTATAGAGAGAATAAGAAGTTAAGTAAATGATAATAAAATAAATACGGTTATGAAGAAAGAATATTTGGTCTATAAGCTCTCTGAGGACATGAAAGACTGTACCCGGATCGATAATGAGCTTTTCCCGAAGTATGATGTAAAGCGCGGATTACGTAATGAAGACGGTACCGGAGTATTGGTAGGCCTTACTAAAGTTGGCAATGTTGTTGGTTATGAACGTATTCCCGGAGGTGGTTTGAAACCGATTCCCGGAAAATTGTTTTATCGCCAATATGATCTTGAAGATCTGGCTCATGCCGCTATGAAAGAGAAACGCTATGGTTTTGAAGAAGTGGCTTATCTGCTGCTTTCCGGTCGCCTGCCCGATAAAGAAGAATTGGCTTCCTTTCGTGAACTGGTAAATGATAATATGCCGTTGGAACAGAAGACAAAAATGAATATTATCGAACTCGAGGGAAACAATATCATGAATATTCTGGCTCGCAGCGTGCTCGAGATGTATCGTTTTGACGCCAATCCGGACGATACATCGCGTGATAACCTGATGCGGCAGAGTATCGACCTTATCTCGAAGTTTCCCACTATCATCGCGTATGCTTATAACATGTTACGCCATGCAACTTTCGGTCGTTCGCTCCATATCCGTCACCCGCAGGAGAATCTTTCCATAGCCGAGAACTTTCTTTATATGCTGAAAAAAGACTACACTCAGTTGGATGCCCGTACGCTTGATCTTTTACTGATGCTTCAGGCAGAACACGGTGGTGGTAATAACTCTACGTTTACCGTTCGGGTAACTTCTTCTACCGGTACGGATACGTATTCGTCTATTGCCGCCGGTATCGGTTCATTAAAAGGACCGCTTCATGGAGGAGCCAATATTCAGGTGGTCGATATGTTTCACCATCTTCAGGAAAATATCAAAGATTGGACTAATGTCGATGAAATAGATACCTATTTTACCCGCATGCTTAATAAGGAGGTGTACAATAAAACCGGATTGATTTATGGTATCGGCCATGCGGTATATACCATTTCCGATCCCCGTGCGCTGTTATTGAAAGAGTTGGCTCGTGATTTGGCAAAAGAGAAAAAGCGTGAGCGTGAATTTGCTTTCCTTGAGTTATTGGAAGAACGCGCTATCGCCATGTTTGGCAAGATAAAAAATAATGGTAAAACCGTGTCGAGCAATGTTGATTTCTACTCTGGTTTTGTGTATGAGATGATCGGTTTGCCACAGGAAATTTATACTCCGTTGTTTGCTATGGCACGCATTGTGGGGTGGTGTGCGCATCGCAATGAGGAGTTGAACTTCGAGGGGAAACGTATTATTCGTCCGGCATATAAGAATGTACTGGAAGTGGGGCAATACATCCCTTTGAGTAAGCGTTGATTCTCTGAATGATTTTATTTTGGTTTGCTCTCATTCTGAAAAGGATGGGAGCTTTTTTGTGGCACTCTTCTGTAAGAAAACTCTTTGTAATAATCAGGTTTTTCTATATCTTTGCTTGTCGTAAAAACACATGACTATGGATGCGGAAACCTTTGGATCTTTTCTTTGGATAATGACTTTGGTAGCAGCGCTTGTTTTTATTGCGCTTTATTTTGTGAAGGCTGGTTATGGTATGTTTCGTAGTGCAGCTTGGGGGCTTTCTGTCAATAATAAATTGGCATGGATGCTAATGGAGGTACCGGTCTTTTTAGTGATGATATGGATGTGGTGGTATTCCGACCGTCGTTTCTTACCCGTGCAACTGACTTTTTTCTTTTTCTTTCAACTTCATTATTTTCAGCGTTCGTTTGTTTTTCCTTGTTTATTGCAAGGAAAAGGCCGAATGCCGGTTGCTATCCTTTTGATGGGAGTTCTTTTTAATGTTCTGAATGGTTTTATGCAGGGTGAATGGATATTTTATCTTTCTCCTGCAGATAGGTATACTTCTCAATGGTTTGCTGCGCCGCAATTTATATTAGGTACAGTTCTGTTTTTTGTAGGTATGGGTATTAATTGTCATTCCGACTATATAATCCGGCATCTTCGACCCCCGGGGGATACCCGTCATTATCTTCCTTCCGGAGGCTTGTACCGTTATGTCACTTCAGCTAATTATTTCGGTGAGATAGTGGAGTGGACAGGATGGGCCATACTTACATGGTCTCTTTCGGGAACCGTGTTTTTATGGTGGACTTTTGCCAATCTTGTACCTCGTGCCAATGCTATCTGGCATCGTTATCGCGAAGAGTTCGGTGAGGCGGTCGGTAGTCGGAAACGTATCTTTCCATTTATATATTAATTGATTCTTTTCAAGAAAACACGGATGCTTATGAATATAGATACAGATGTAACAATGAATTTCTTTTCCGGTGAAAGAAAATCGGGAACTGTTTCTAAACTTTTTACTCCTGTCCGTATCGGTCCGTTGACTTTGCGCAATCGTACTATTCGTTCGGCTGCTTTCGAAGGTATGTGTCCCGGAAATGCTCCTTCCCAGATGTTACTCGATTATCATCGTTCAGTGGCGGCAGGCGGTATTGGCATGACAACGGTGGCCTATGCCTCTGTTGCGAAAAGCGGACTTTCGTTTCCTCGTCAGCTTTGGCTTCGTCCGGAGATTATTCCCGGATTACGTGAAGTGACGAATGCCATTCATAGAGAAGGGGCGGCTGCCGGCATTCAGATAGGGCATTGTGGTAATATGTCCCATAAGAGTATTTGTGGGGTGACACCTATATCTGCTTCTTCGGGTTTTAATATTTATTCGCCTACATGGGTTCGCGGGATGAAGAAAGAAGAGATACCGGAAATGGCACGCACGTATGGTCGTGCAGTAAATATGGCTCGTGAAGCAGGTTTTGATGCGGTCGAAGTACATGCCGGCCACGGTTATCTTATTAGCCAGTTCCTTTCGCCTTATACGAATCATCGGAAAGATGAATATGGCGGTTCTCTTGAAAACCGGATGCGGTTTATGGACGAAGTGATGTTGGAGGTATTGAAAGCGGCCGGTGATGATATGGCGGTCATTGTGAAGATGAATATGCGCGATGGTTTTCGAGGAGGAATGGAAATAAACGAAACAATTGGGGTGGCTCGCCGGTTAGAGCAACTCGGAGCGCATGCGCTGGTATTGAGTGGGGGCTTTGTCAGTAAGGCGCCTATGTATGTGATGCGCGGAGCAATGCCGATAAAAGCATTGACATATTATATGGATTGTTGGTGGTTGAAGTTGGGTGTGAAATTGGCCGGACGAATGATGATTCCTTCCGTACCTTTCGAAGAGGCTTATTTTTTGGAAGATGCGTTGAAATTTCGTACGGCACTTCCCGCGATGCCGCTTATTTATGTGGGTGGTCTTGTGTCACGCACAAAGATAGATGAAGTATTGGGATATGGCTTTGAAGCAGTACAGATGGCGCGTGCACTACTTAATGAGCCTGGGTTTGTAAATCGGATGCATGCTGAAGAAAATGCCCGTTGCAATTGTGGACATAGTAATTATTGCATTGGGCGGATGTATTCCATTGAAATGGCTTGTCATCAGCATCTTCGGGAGAAGCTTCCTCCTTGTTTACAGAAAGAAATAGGAAAGTTGGAAAATAAATGATGGAACGGAATTTGGCGATCATAACTGGTGCCGATGGAGGAATGGGAACGGAAATAACCAAAGCCGTAGCCTTTGCAGGATATCATGTAATAATGGCTTGTTATAATCCTGTGAAAGCGGAACCGGTGAAGCAACGTATAATCCGGGAAACCGGAAATATGGATTTGGAGATACTTCCGCTCGATCTGGCATCTATGGAATCTGTATCGGCCTTTACCGGTTTGGTTTTGGGGCGTGCTCATAGAGTTGCTTTATTGATGAATAATGCCGGAACGATGGAAACTGGACTACATATCACTGTAGATGGTATGGAACGGACAGTCAGTGTCAATTATGTAGGACCGTATTTGCTGACCCGGAAGTTACTTCCTTTAATGGGTCGGGGAACACGTATTGTGAATATGGTATCTTGCACTTATGCTATTGGAAAATTACATTTTCCCGATTTTTTCTTTTTTGGTCGCAAAGGAAAATTTTGGCGAATACCTGTTTACAGTAATACTAAACTGGCTTTACTCCTTTTTACTTTAGAACTCGCCGAAAGAGTGGAAGAACGCGGAATAACTGTCAATGCTGCCGATCCGGGAATTGTTTCTACTGATATTATTACTATGCATCAGTGGTTTGATCCCTTGACGGATATTTTTTTTCGCCCTTTTATCCGTACTCCCATGCAAGGAGCTTCCACTGCAGTTGGATTATTACTTGATAAAAGACTGGCAGGGAAAACGGGAACGTTTAATCTGAATAACCATTCTAAACCACTTTCGAATAAATATATTAATCATGTGCAGAAACGATTGTTGTGGGATGAGACGGAAAAACAGGTGAAAAAATGGCTATAAGAATTGATCTGTTTAGATTTCAGAAGGTATTAATGTATTGAAAAGAAAAATAGATCGATTTATTTTTGAGAAAAAAAGACACAAACTAATATCGTTGTAATAGTCTGTACATCAATTCGTTGTGAGATGTATCTTTTTCTCTACGAGATTCGCTCTGTTTCTCTACGAAGAACCGATCGTTTCCCGTAGAGAAACAGGTTATTTCTCTACGAGATCTAAATGAAATATTTATAAAACTTTACATGGGAGATAAATGGAGAATGATTTTTTATTGTAGTAATAAAATGAAGGAGTTCGAAGAGGATATACGGTGTCTTTGGAAATTGAATCAGCTATAAAATTTTATTTTTAAGCAAATAGAATGTGTGTTTTTCTACGTGTCCGTATTGAATATAAAAAATGGCAGAGAGTACTCTCTGCCATTTTGAAACTTATCACTATCGTTGTTAAATAGAGAGCTCTCTTAGTACGTTGACCAGTTCTCTCTTGATCGGTTTATCATTTTTTATTGCTTTGCTGAAAGGTACATAAACAATTTCATCATGTTCAATACCGATCATTACATTACGCTGGTCTTCCATAATAGCATCGATGGCTGCCGCACCTAAACGGCTTGCCAAAATACGATCGTGTGCCGTAGGGCTGCCGCCACGTTGAAGATGCCCCAGAATTGTTACACGTACATCATATTGCGGATATTCATTTTTTACACGCTCTGCATAATGCATGGCACCACCTGTCAGTTCGCTTTCCGCTACTAATACGATACTACTGTTTTTGGATTTGCGGAAACCGCTTTTAATGAATTCTTCCAATTGATCGACTTCTGTACTGAATTCCGGAATGATGGCAGCTTCTGCTCCGGAAGCAATGGCACCGTTCAAAGCAAGAAAACCGGCATCACGTCCCATCACTTCTACGAAGAAAAGACGTTCGTGTGAAGTTGCTGTATCGCGTATCTTATCGACTGCATCCAAAATAGTGTTCAATGCCGTATCGTATCCGATAGTGGTATCTGTACCATATAAGTCGTTGTCGATTGTACCCGGCAATCCGATACAGGGTACATCGAACTCTTGTGCAAAAATGCGGGCACCTGTCAAGGAACCGTCGCCACCGATAATAACAAGAGCATCGATGCCTTCTTTCTTCATATTTTCGTAGGCGAGCTGACGACCTTCCGGTGTAGTAAATTCTTTGCAGCGTGCTGTTTTCAGAATAGTACCTCCCAGCTGGATGATATTACTTACATTCTGGCTTTTAAATTCACTGATTTCTCCTGTTACCAGCCCTTTATATCCTCTGTATATACCCTTAACTTGCAGTCCGTTATAGATAGCTGCACGTGTCACTGCACGAATTGCAGCATTCATTCCCGGAGCATCCCCTCCGGAGGTTAAAATACCTACACACTTAACTGTTCCCATTACAATCTTATTTTATATTTGACGCTGCAAAGATAGCAAAAAGTGTTAGGAAATGGATTGCATTCGTGTCAAACTGACGGTGCTATTAATAAATAACGTTAAAGACTTTCTTGCCCCAGACGTGCTTTTATTTCCATATAAATTTGCTCCATCAGCCATTTTGGGGTAGAAGTTGCTCCACATACGCCAATTGAGTCAATGTCGTGAAGCAGAGAATCATCTATTTCTTCTATACTGTCTATCAGATGAGAGTTCGGGTTGACTTTAAGACATTCACTGAATAACATTTTACCGTTTGAACTTTTTTTTCCGCTGACAAAAAAAATAAGGTCATGTGAAGCGGCGAATTTACGTAAATTGGGCATACGATTGGCTACCTGTCGACAAATGGTATCGTAATATTCGAATGTGGCGTTGGGAGAGATATGTGCCTTGATATAGTCGACAATTTCCCAAAATTCATCCAGAGATTTGGTGGTTTGTGAATAAAGACGGATATTTTTACTAAAATCGAGCCCTTTGGCTTCTTCCAGCTTTTCAATAACAATAGCTTGCCCTGTGGCCTGTCCCACTAATCCTAAAACTTCGGCATGTCCGTTTTGACCGTATATGACGATTTGTTTCTCTCCATTGTCTTCTTGTTGATACTCCTGTTTGATACGTTTTTGCAGGCGAAGTACTACCGGACAGGTCGCATCGATAATTTCAATATTATTTTTGTAAGCTGTTATATAAGTTTCGGGAGGCTCACCATGAGCGCGAAGCAATACTTTTGCGTTGTGCAATTGCTTGAACTCTTCATGATTGATGGTGATGAGTCCCATTGATTTAAGCCGTTCCACTTCCCGGCTATTATGTACAATATCACCCAGGCAATAGAGAGTTGCCCCTTTTGCCAATTCTTCTTCTGCTTTGTGGATAGCTGTTACTACTCCGAAACAGAAGCCGGAACCTTCATCTATCTCTACTTTAATCATTCTTGATCTTCAGAATAATGAAGGGCCAAAATCCGAATAGGCCCTTATGCTTTTGTAACTTGATTGTATTGGTCGAACAACCATTCTTTTTGTTGTGGAATCGTCAGTTCCGTGTTGTCCAACAGTAATGCGTCATCTGCTTTTTTTAATGGACTTACTTTTCGGTTCTGATCGATGTAGTCACGTTGTTTCACATTCTCTAAAATTTCATCAAAACTGGCTTCCTGTCCTTTGGCTTTCAATTCATCATAACGTCGTTGAGCACGGATTTCGGGAGTAGCCGTAACAAATATTTTCAGTTCGGCATCCGGAAATACTGTCGTACCGATATCGCGGCCATCCATGACAATCCCTTTTTCACGTCCCATTGCCTGTTGTTGTTTTACCATGGCGGAACGTACGAAATCCAAGGCGCTGATCGGACTTACTTTGGAGGAAACTTCCATTGTGCGAATTTTGTTCTCTACGTTCACATCATTTAAATAGGTATTCGGACGCCCGGTTTCCGGATCGATACGAAAAGAAATGTGAATGTCTTTCATCCGATGTTTGAGTTTCTCGGTATCGATTGCATCTCCGTTGAAAATACCGTTTTCTATACTGTAGAGGGTGACGGCACGATACATGGCTCCGCTGTCAATATAAATATACCCTATTTCGCGAGCCAGATCCTTGGCCATTGTACTTTTACCACAAGAGGAAAAGCCATCGATTGCTATGGTAATCTTTTTCATCTTATTCATTATTATATTATAGTGTCATAGAGAGGTTGAACAATAAAGACGAGGTGCTAAGATGGTATTTAGCATAGGCAGCTCCTAATTTGAAACGTTTGATTTGCAGGCCGGCTCCTGCTGTAAAACCTGCCCAATGACTTGAGTCAGCTACTTTCATCTCGTTTGTCCGACGGAAATTATATCCTAACGAAACGTAAAAGTTATCAGTCGGCAAAAAGTCCATACCGATTACGGCATGATCAAAGAATTTGGAGTTTTTCCAATCGGTGAGATTATATAAAGTGGCGGAGATCCGGAAAGGGGCATGTGACAGGCGTTTGGTGATGCCCACTTGCACATCTACCGGTAATTTTTCGCGCTTATCTTCGAAAGCAACAATTTGTCCTCCCAAATTACGGGCTACCATAGAAAATGAGAAGTCGCTGTTTTGATGATAATAATTCAATCCTAAATCTACGCCGATGGCAAAGGAAGAGAATTTATCATAATTGGAATAGATCAGATTGGCTTTCACTCCTCCACTCCAATAATCGCTCAGGTCATAAGAGTAAATGCCGGAAAATGCCATGTCTTTGGCAGAAAAGGTGCCTGTTATTATGTTTTCACTGGTGGTTTCTTTCATCGTGCCATAATTCACGAATTGGGCTGTTACTGCCCAGGTAGAGCGGTCGCCGAGAACACGTGAAAAGGCGGCACTGGCTGCATTGACTCCCGCTATATATAAGGTATAATTCAAGTTGAGCGTTTTATCCGCTACACATGATAACAGGGCCGGATTGTGAACAGCCATTGTCAGATCGTCCTCGATGATTGAAATGTTTTCTCCACCTAAAGCGGCTGCATGTGAAGAAAAAGGTAGTTTGAGGAACTGGAACACGCTATTATCTTCCTGAGCCTGTGTCCGGACCCAAAAAAGTAGCAATAGTACTATGAATATATTCTTTTTTAACATTTTAGCAGAAAAAACTGTTCAAATATACTGTATTTCTCAAATATCTGCGTTATATTTGTGGCAGAAAAGCACGTGAGACTCAAAACACTGGGAAACACATCTGATTAAAAGAACGTATTATTAATATTTATATTATAATTTATGGAAGTTAAAAAATCACCCAAAGCAGACTTGGAAAGCAAAAAGTCTACATGGCTGCTTATCGGATACGTGGTTGTATTGGCTTTTATGTTCGTAGCGTTCGAATGGACCGAGAGAGACATAAAGATTGATACAAGCCAGGCTTTATCCGATTTAGTGTTTGAAGAGGAAATGGTTCCTATTACGGAACAAGAACAGAAAATTGAAGTTCCGCCTCCACCAGAGGTACCGGCAGCTGCCGAAATCTTGGATATCGTAGACGACGATGCCGATGTGGAAGAAACGATTATTGCATCAAGTGAGGAAGTAGGTCAGGCTGTTGAAGTAAAATATGTACCTGTACAGGTGGTTGAAGAAGAACCGGAAGAACAGGAAATCTTCGACGTTGTAGAGAAAATGCCTGAGTTTCCGGGCGGAAACGCTGCTTTGATGTCTTATTTGGCTAAGAATATTAAATATCCTACAATTGCACAGGAAAATGGTACTCAAGGTCGTGTTATCGTGCAGTTCGTTGTAAACAAGGATGGTAGTATTGTAGATGCGAAGGTGGCACGTAGTGTTGACCCGTATCTGGATAAAGAGGCTCTCCGTGTGATCAACTCCATGCCGAAATGGAATCCGGGTATGCAGAGAAACAAGCCGGTACGCGTTAAGTATACGGTTCCTGTAATGTTCAGATTACAATAATTTTTATGTAACATACGAAAAAGGCTGCCGTAAAAGCAGCCTTTTTCATTAGTTCTTCTTCTGTTTTCTTTTAATCCAAATTTACTATGTTTACTGCATTCCAATTGCTTGATAAAATTAATACTCATGTTTCTGAATTACAGTTTACCCGTAGCCCGAAAGGGTTATATGCGCCGGTGGAGTATGTGCTGTCTTTAGGAGGGAAACGTATTCGCCCCGTGTTGATGCTGATGGGATATAATCTGTATAAGGAGGATGTCAGCCGCATTTATGGACCGGCAACGGGAATTGAGGTTTATCATAATTATACTTTGCTTCATGATGACTTGATGGATCGTGCCGATGTGCGTAGGGGGAAGGCAACCGTGCATAAGGTGTGGGATGACAACACGGCAATTTTGTCGGGAGATGCCATGTTGGTGCTTGCATATCAATATATGGCCGATTGTCCGTCGGAATACTTGAAACAGGTAATGGATATCTTTAGTCTCACTGCTCTTGAAATTTGTGAAGGGCAGCAGATGGATATGGAATTTGAACGGCGTAGCGACGTCAGGGAAGAGGAATATATTGAGATGATCCGGTTGAAAACGGCCGTTTTGTTGGCTGCCGGCTTAAAGATCGGTGCTATTTTGGGAGGAGCGTCTTCGGAAGATGCGGAAAAACTTTATGATTTTGGAGTGCAGATTGGTATTGCTTTTCAGTTGCAGGATGATCTGTTGGATGTGTATGGCGATTCTGCCGTGTTTGGTAAGAAGATCGGCGGGGATATTCTTTGTAACAAGAAAACATATATGCTGATTAAGGCACTGGAACGTGCGGATAAAGCTCAACTTTCAGAACTGAATGATTGGCTTGCGGCAGAATCCTTTTCTCCGGAAGAGAAGATTGCGGCAGTCACTGCCCTTTATAATCAGATTGGCATAAAGGCTATCTGCGAAAATAAGATGCGGGAATATTACACCCGTGCTATGGAGAGCTTGGAGGCTGTTTCTGTGGCCGAAGAAAAAAAGAAAGAATTGAAGAGTCTGATGAAACATCTGATGTATCGGGAGATGTAAATAAAGAATTGCCGGATGCCTTATAGACGATTACCAAATACAGATCAAGCCCGGATACGAGCGCTGAAGGCAGCGGTTGGTAAGGGTGATGTGTACAATGTGAGCGAGTTGGCTATTACTTTGAAATCTTTGGCTGAAGCAAGGAACTTTCTTTCGAAGTTTGAAATTGCTCATAATTATTACGTTCAGTGCTATAATAATCAGGTAAAGGAGAGTCCGAGACATCAGGCGAATGTAAAAATGGCCCGTTTATATATTTCTCATTTTATTCAGGTTTTGAATCTGTCCGTGCTCCGTTCGGAAATTAAATCGGTTCACAAAAAACTTTATGATCTGCCGGTAGATAATGCTACGGTTCCGGATTTGGCATCTGAAGCGGCGATGGTAGATTGGGGAAAGAGAATTATAGAGGGGGAGAGGAGGAGAACTTCACAAGGTGGGGTGCCTATTTATAACCCTACTATTGCTAAAGTGAAAGTGCATTATGATATTTTTGTCGATAGTTATGAGAAACAAAGGGCATTGCAGGCATTGACCAACCGCAGTTTGGAGGAATTGTCTTCCATGCGTGCCCGTGCGGACGAGTTGATATTGGATATTTGGAACCAAGTGGAAGAAAAGTTCCAGAATGTATTTCCTAACGAAGCCCGCTTGGATAAATGTCGTGATTATGGACTCATTTATTATTATCGGACGGGAGAAAAACAAACGGAATAAATTAGATTAATTATGCTTGTCGATTCTCATTCACATCTTTTTCTGGAAGAGTTTGCAGATGATCTTCCTCAGGTTATGCAACGTGCCCGTGAGGCGGGTGTTACTCATATTTTTATGCCCAATATCGATAGTACCACGATTGAATCTTTGCTTTCGGTGTGTGCGGCTTACAAAGAATTTTGTTTCCCGATGATAGGATTGCACCCTACTTCTGTGAACAAAAATTATAAAAAGGAATTGGATATTGTTGCCGGACAGTTAGCATCCTCCAATGGATATGTGGCAATTGGTGAGATTGGCCTGGATCTCTATTGGGATAAGACCTTTTTGAGAGAACAGCTTTTGGCTTTTGAAAAACAGGTCGAATGGGCATTAGAGTATCATTTACCTATTGTAATTCATACCCGTGAGGCTTTTGATTATATATATAAGGTATTGCAGCCCTATAAAGAAACAGGGTTGACCGGGATTTTTCATAGTTTCACCGGCACTTCGGAAGAAGCTGCCAAACTGCTCGATTTCCCGGGTTTTATGATTGGGATAAATGGAGTGGTTACTTTTAAAAAATCTCAATTACCTGAAGTCTTAAAAGATGTACCATTGGCACGTATTGTTTTAGAGACCGATTCTCCTTACCTGACTCCTGTGCCTAACCGTGGAAAAAGGAATGAAAGTGCCCGTTTGAAAGATACCTTAATTAAGGTTGCGGAAATTTATCGGGAGTCTCCGGAAGTGGTTGCTGAAGCCACCTCTGAAAACGCTTTAAAAGTGTTTGGAATGGGCAAATAAGTTTCTAAAGGTTTTAAAATATATTAATTTGGAGTGTTTCTTTAAGATAAAAAAGGGATAATGCTTTAGAAGAAGAAAAAAAAGGATACATTTGTAGCTGAAAACGCTCAAACCCGTTTAGGGAGAGATGCTCGAGTGGTTGAAGAGGCACGCCTGGAAAGCGTGTATACGCCAAAAGTGTATCGCGGGTTCGAATCCCGCTCTCTCCGCAGGTGCAGTGAATGAGATCGGAAACAACTAAAATAAATACAATAACAATAATTTAATTAATTAATCTTAAAAATTAGACACACAATGAAAAAGTTATTTGCAATTGTTGCTGTGATGGGAGTCTTAACATTTGGCTCAACTCAACTCGTTCAGGCTCAAGATGCTCCTGCGGCTGAACAAACTGAACAGGCTGCACCTGCTGCTGTAGAATCTGCTGTTGCTGCTCCTGACGTTGAAGAAGGTGGTATCCACAAAGAGATTAAAGTAAAATTCATTGAAGGTACTGCATCTTTCATGAGTTTGGTAGCTATCGCATTGGTTATCGGTTTGGCATTCTGTATTGAGCGTATTATTTATTTGAGCTTGGCAGAAATCAATACTAAGAAATTTATGGCTTCTATCGAGGCTGCTTTGGAAAAAGGTGATGTTGAAGCTGCAAAAGACATCGCTCGTAATACCAGAGGTCCTATTGCTTCTATCTACTATCAGGGTTTGATGAGAATTGATCAGGGTATTGATGTTGTAGAAAAATCAGTAGTATCTTATGGTGGTGTACAAGCCGGTTATCTTGAAAAAGGATGTTCTTGGATCACACTGTTTATCGCAATGGCTCCGTCTTTGGGATTCTTGGGTACTGTAATCGGTATGGTGCAGGCATTTGATAAAATCCAGCAGGTAGGTGATATCTCTCCGACGGTTGTTGCAGGTGGTATGAAAGTTGCCTTGATCACAACTATCTTCGGTTTGATCGTTGCTTTGATTCTGCAGGTATTCTATAACTATGTACTTTCTAAGATCGAAGCTCTTACAAGCGAAATGGAAGATTCTTCTATTACTTTGCTTGACATGGTAATCAAATATAACTTGAAATACAAAAAATAATCTGAGATGAGTAGTAAGTTATCATATAAAGTATCGTACTATGTACTGTACGCAATGTTTGCTCTTATCCTTGTGGTATTAGGTCTTTTCTATTTCGGAGGAGATGCTACGGGGGCGGCAGCATTGTCAGGCGTTGATCCGGAAATGTGGCAACCGGCTAATACAGATGCATTGCTGTATTTGATGTATGCACTATTCGGACTTGCAGTAGCTGCAACTGTTATTGCTGCTATATTCCAGTTTGGCTCGGCGTTGAAAGACAATCCGGTAAGCGCTATAAAATCATTGATCGGCCTTATTCTTTTAGTTCTTGTATTAGTTGTTTCTTGGGCTATGGGTAGTGAAGAAACATTAAGAATACCGGGATATGACGGAACGGACAATGTTCCTTTCTGGTTGAAACTGACTGATATGTTCCTTTATTCAATCTACTTCCTTTTGGGAGCAACGATTGTTGCTATCATTTTGAGTAGCATTAAGAAGAAATTATCATAATCCAATTGAGCTTGCTCAATTAAATATAGTAATACTATGGCAAAAGGAAAAAGAAAAGTTCCTGATATAAATTCAAGTTCAACGGCTGATATCGCTTTCTTGTTGCTGATCTTCTTCTTGATTACAACTTCTATGGATACAGACCGTGGTTTGGCAAGACGTTTGCCGCCACCGCCTGAAAATATAGAGAAACCGGACGATCAGAAAGTGAAACAGCGTAACGTTCTGCAGATCTATCTGAACATGTATGACCAGTTGATGGTCAACGGTGAGATCATGAACGTACAGCAGCTGAGAGCGAAGACCAAAGAGTTTATTGCTAATAAATACAATGATGAATCATTGCCTGAGAGAGTATCGAAAGATGTTAACTTCTTTGGGCCGATGATGATCACTGAAAAACATGTAGTCTCTTTGCAGAATGACCGTTCTTCTTCATATCAGGCATATATTGATGTACAAAATGAATTGGTTGCCGCTTATAATGAACTGAGAGATGAATTATCTCAGGAAAAGTGGGGAAAGAAATATTCGGAGTTAGACGACGAACAACAGAAAGCCGTTCGTGAAGTCTATCCTCAGAAGATTTCTGAAGCTGAACCTAAAAAATATGGAGAAAAGAAGTAATGGGAAAATTTAATAAAACAGGTAAACGTGAAATGCCTGCGTTGAATACTTCTTCTCTACCTGACCTTATCTTTACACTGTTGTTCTTCTTTATGATTGTAACAACAATGCGTGAGGTAACGTTGAAGGTTGAATTTAAGATTCCGCAAGCAACAGAATTAGAAAAGCTTGAGAAGAAATCATTGGTAACATTCGTATATGTAGGAAAACCAATGAGAGAGTTTCGTCAAAAGATGGGTTCTGAGAGCCGTATTCAATTGAATGATGCTTTTGCAGAAGTTTCCGAAATTCAAGATTATATTATTGCGGAAAGATCAAGTATGAAAGAATCTGATCAGGCAATGATGACTGTATCTTTGAAGATTGATAAAGATACGAAGATGGGTATCGTAACTGATATTAAAAACGCGCTTCGTCAAGCTTATGCTTTGAAAATCAACTACTCTTCGCAGTATCGTGAATAAGAGTTGATTTAATATACTAAAAAGAAAAGGATGCTTAATTTTAAGCATCCTTTTCTTTTTAGTATATATTCTTGGGAGTAAAAGAACTTTGGTCAGGCTTTACTCTTTTACATTGTATACTTCTTTGTGAATCTTATTTTTTATCATTTCAAAGTCTTGTTCACATTGTAAATTGCCAAACACCATTAGATACATGGGTAGGAAGTCGTCTCCGGGCTTGTAAGGTGGTTGCTTGTATTCTTTTTCCCAAAGAACAAATCCTTGTCTCTGATAGAAATTGATACGGCGCTTTGCCATCTCTTCCACGGGCATTTCTACTTCCAACACGATGGGGCGATCCAGTTCTTTACATAGATAATCCAATGTCTTTTTGCCGTAACCGCCATTTCGAAGAGTGGGATCGATGGCAAAATGTTCTACATAATAAAAGTCGTTGAAATCCCAATATGTAATAAAACCTACCGGAGTCTCGTTGTCAAAGATGATGTTATTATAAAAATTACCTGTACGATCTGTATATTCGCGCAATTCTTTTAACTCACGATATTCTTCCGGAGGGAATGCGGCGATGAGCAGGTTTTCCATAAATTGATAATGCTGTACGTCAGACGTACTGATAGTTTGAAATCTAATCATAAAGGTTTGGGGTTTGATTGGTTATTAAAATGTTATTTGTTGGTATAGAATTCTATGATTCTGCGGATTGCACGCTGGCATACGGGGCAGAATTCCGGATATTCATTGGTTCGCATGCGGCAATCGAATGAAGGGCGGTAAATACCTTTGGCGGAATAACCTCCGCCCTCGTACACTCCTATCGGATATTTGCCGCTTGCTTGTTGTGGAGTCGGCACAGGTGTTGCTGCCGGCAGCATATCTTCCCATTTTGAAGAGAAGTCGGTCCGGGTAGTGATATTGGGTTCCCATGGCTCAACATTGAGAGGATAAGTATCGGTCATGACGTCATCCTCATAGAAATACTCATCGCCCAGGCCGGCAAAGCTATGCCCGAATTCATGTACCACTACGGGTTTGAAGGTAGGATGATGAGCTGCAGTCAGTGTGTAGGAGTTATAGATGCCACCACCACCGTATTCTGCTGTATTGGCAATGATAATGATATGCTCGTAAGGAATGCCTGCCAGGGCATTGTGTATGGATTTTACACGGCATGTGGTGAGATAACGGTCCGAGTAAAACGTATCGAAATGAGAACCGAAAGCGGTGTGTTTCCAGTCATTTTTACGGGGAACGCTTACGCCACTGTCTTCCGAAAGGCTGGCAACAGCAATTATGTTGAACTTATGTCTCATAGATTTGAAGGGTTCGTAAAAGAAAAGGCTTTCACATGCTTTTCCGGCGTCTTTGTAGAACAGTTCCATCTCTGTTGCGGTATATCCTTCGGCCATGATAGCTACATCTATGCAGTCTGTTTCGTTTCCGCTTTTTTGTATGTACTTATGCGGGGTGACATGCGAAGTGCCTCTTTCATGGATGAGTATGTCGTCAGGGCGTACCGTATGTTTTAAATTTGCTATCACTTTTCGTGATGGAGAGAACAGGATAATTTCTATCTCCGCCGGGCGTTGGGGATAGGGTACCAGAAAAGTATTTTCAAATCCTTTGGCTGTTTTTTGCGCTTCATCTGTGGAAAGCCATTCTTGAAAGAGAGACGAAAAGGATGTTTTATAGATACATTTCCCGGTTTCAAGATCGGTCATTATAATCTGCCCATTGCCTTCTAAGGGAAGTTCTGATAAGTGATGCCGGCGCCCGGCCCATGAGGGTAGGCGCGATAGCTCATCCAGATAGATGGCCTGATGTTTGGCATCTCCTGTGAAAAAATAGTCTATCCGTAAGGTTTTATCCTGAAAAAAATCAGTAAACTCTTGTGCATATGCATTTATTATCCATAAAAAGCAAAGCCCGACAATGGCATATCGTTTCATATTTAGCGTATATTTATGTTTTACAAAGATACATAAACCCTTGCTGACTTATTCTATTTTGGGAAATAAAAGTAATAAATCATAGTATTTATTGCCGAAAAATTATCTAACTTTGCAATAACATTCATGTATTAAAACAAATTGAATTAAAATGGGACATCATCAATTGGATTCTTTAGATGAGCAAATTTTGAAGTTGATAGCGGATAATGCGCGTATTCCTTTTTTGGAAGTGGCGCGTGCGTGTAATGTGTCGGGAGCGGCTATTCATCAGCGCATACAGAAGTTGACTAATCTGGGAATATTGAAGGGTTCGGAATTTGTTATCGACCCTGAGAAGATAGGATACGAAACGTGTGCATATATTGGAATTTACCTGAAGGATCCTGAATCTTTTGATTCTGTAACAAAAGCTTTGGAGGCTATACCCGAGGTGGTAGAATGCCATTTCACTACTGGGAAATATGATATGTTCATAAAGATTTATGCAAAGAACAACCATCATTTATTAAGTGTAATCCATGACAAGTTACAACCGTTGGGATTGGCACGTACCGAAACACTTATCTCTTTCCATGAGGCTATAAAACGGCAGATGCCGATTATTGTGGATACGGATGAGGAATAAGTGAAGAGTTTATAACTCTTTGATATAATCGACGAAAGAATAGGAGCAAAGATGTTTTTCATCGGCAAGATGAACTTCTTTGCTTTTTTTATGCCATATTTGAGGGTCTATCGCAGGAAAGAAAGCATCGGCTTGTGGAGCCTCATTATCTATCTCTGTAAGGCAGAGTTCATCGGCCAGTTCAATGGCTTGGCGGTATACGGTTTCACCACCAATGATGTAGACATGCTCTTTTTCATGGCAGCTTTGTAGGGCGGCTTCCAGAGAAGGGAATACTTCTGCTCCCGGGAAATTAGTTGCCGGATTAGTGGAAAGAACTATATTACGGCGGTTCGGGAGTGCTCCTTTGGGCAGAGATTCAAACGTCTTACGCCCCATAATGATTGTGTTGCCTGTAGTAAGTGCTTTGAAACGTTTGAGATCATTGGGTAACCAGAATAAAAGTTTATTTTGATAGCCGATACCCATGCGGCGATCTACGGCTGCTATGATACTGATTTTGCTCATAATAAAGTTGTTAAGTAGTAAGTAGTAATCAAGTAGTAAGTAGTCAAGTAGTAAGTAGTTAAGTAGTCAAGTAGTTAAGTAGATGATAGTCGAGTAATAGGTAGCAGATGGTTGAAGACCGTGCTGGATGACAATATTATTAAAGTTCTTATTATCATGAAGTCTTTATTTTATCTTTCATGCGTTCGAGTTGGCAAATCAAACTATCACCTACTTACTACTTAACTACTTGACTACTTACTACTTGATTACTACTTACTACTTAACTACTAATTTACACCGAAACTTTCCCGGCAATATGAGGATGCGGATCGTAGTTTACCAATTCAAAATCTTCATATTTGAAGTCGAATATACTTTTTACGTCCGGATTTATCTTCATCTGCGGCAATGGGCGTGGTTCACGGGTCAATTGTAATTTTACCTGGTCGAGATGATTCAGATAGATATGGGCATCTCCCAATGTATGTACAAAGTCACCGGCTTTCAGGCCGGTTACCTGTGCCATCATTTGCAGCAATAGGGCATATGAGGCGATGTTGAAAGGAACTCCTAAGAAAATATCCGCACTGCGTTGATATAACTGTAGGCTGAGCCGGCCATCGGCTACATAAAATTGGAAGAAAGCATGGCATGGAGGTAAGTTCATGTTGTCCAGATCGCCTACGTTCCAAGCGCTGACAATAATACGGCGGGAGTCCGGATTGTGCTTGATGGTATCCACCACTTCGCTGATCTGGTCGATAAATCCTCCTTTATAATCGGGCCATGAACGCCATTGGTAACCGTAGATATGACCGAGATCACCGTTTTCGTCCGCCCATTCGTTCCAAATACGAACACCGTTATCTTGTAAGTACTTTACATTTGTATCTCCTTGCAGGAACCATAGTAACTCGTGTATTATTGATTTCAGATGTAGTTTCTTTGTTGTCAGACAAGGAAAGCCCTCTTCGAGGTTGAAGCGCATCTGATGTCCGAATACACTGATTGTACCCGTACCGGTACGATCACTTTTTTCGGTACCTTCGGCGAGTACACGACTGAGTAAATCTAAATACTGTTTCATGATTGCAAAGGTAGGAAAAAAGTAGTTAGAATTTAGTAGCTGGTAGTTAGAATTTGGAATTTAGTAGTTGGTAGCTGGTAGTTAGAATTTAGTAGTTAGTAGCTGGTAGTTGGAATTTAGTGGTTGGTGGCTAATGGGGTGATGGCGGGGAGAGTAGGCGGAAGAATCTGTTCGATTATAAAAATGGAGTGAACAGATTGGCAAACCAGCCGACGAACTTTTTCCATGGTGAGCGCTGTTTCCAAACTTCCGGGGTCAGTCTGGTGCAATGCTGCGTGTCAGCTTGGAATACACTATCCAATTGGGCGGTGAATTCTTTGTTAAAAATGAAAGCATTGGTTTCATAATCGTAGCGCAGGCTTCGGCTGTTGAGATTGGCTGTGCCTACCGTGCAGAATGTTTCATCTACCATCATGATTTTAGAGTGGTGGAATCCTCCGTTATACAAATATATATCTGCTCCGCGTTTCATCAGTTTGTGGACTTTGTAGAGTGAAGCATCCGGGGTAAAGGGGATATCGGATTTGGAAGATATCATAATCTCTACTTTGGTTCCTTTTTCGAGGGCATGATTCAATGCCTTGCGTATGGAAGAGGTTGGAACGAAATAGGGGTTGACAATACGTACGTTTTCTTTGGCGGCATATATCGACATTGCGTAGGTGTGGCTCAACATTCGTGGATCTTTCTTAGGAGTACGGTCTACAATGGCTACGGTAATGCCGTCCGTACTGTCTGCCGGTGCGGGTCGCTCGGGGAAATATACTTCTCCTGTGATATTCTGCTTTGTCGTTTTATTCCATATCGTGAGGAAGATTTCTTGTAGGATATCTACTGCCGGACCTTCGATACGGATGTGCATATCACGCCATGTACCGATTTTGGGAAGTCCGTTGATGTAGTAATCAGCAATGTTCATGCCACCGGTGTATCCTATCCGGCCGTCGATAACGACAATTTTCCGGTGATCCCGGTGGGCGGCGTGATTGATATAGGGGAACTTGAAAGGATCGAATTTTACTATCTCGATACCTCGTTCACGGATAGCCTTGAGATGGCGTTTCTTTAATGGTTTATTGTTGGACCAATTTCCGAAAGCATCGAACAATGCCCGGACTTCTACGCCTTCTTTTACTTTTTCGGCAAGCAGATCGAAGAGTGCATTGGCGATCGAGTCATTTCGAAAGTTGAAATATTCCAGATGAATGTGGTGTTTGGCACCGCGTATGGCTTCAAAAAGGTCATTGAATTTTTCACGCCCGCTGGTAAGCAGTTTTACTTTGTTGCCGTAAGTGATGGGAATGCCCGATTCCTGAAGGAAGTGGATCACCATTTGTTCGCTGGATAGTTCAGCAGTATCCTGCCGCTGTACCCATAAACTATCTGTTTCACCTGCCTTTGCGTTGCCTATTGTGAAAAGCAATAATATAAAGAATATATGTAGTTTCAAAGCGCTTTGTCTTTATTTAGTTCACCTAAGAAACAAAGATACAACATCTCTGTTCGGAGCTACTTTTTGTCAAGGGTATATTTACTATAATTTAACATGCGAACCCTCCTGTGATAGCATTTGATGTAAAGTCTCTGGTGATTAAGAGATATTTTCTTATCTCCTGATGAAAAGTAGGTTGAAACGGTAGGCTATCAATGACAAGCACCCTGCTTATGAATGACATGCACTATGCATAGGGACGATATGCACCGTGTATACGAGTGGTATCTACCTGTTTCCTTACCTTTATGGAGGGGGGGGGAGGTAAACAAGTTCCCGTCGTTGGAAACAAAAAAAGAGAGAAGCCAAGCTTCTCTCTTTTCCCTCATAATAATTTGAATATATGATTGTATTACGTTGACAAATATACTATAATTTATATCGAAAAACAAGCGTTTGATGCTTTTATATTCTTATGCCGGTAAATTCGATATCTCCTTATGCCATTGACCATGCTTTGCGGATACCCAGAAACATGAGTACCATTACAACGATAATCAGTGACTTGGGGTCGATGCCCGATGTTGCCCCGTTTTGTACCAAAGCGACGAATATATCACGTGCCGTGGTAACGATTGCCTGTAAACCGTCGAAGACCAGAAATAGTATTATAGCTACGAGCATGATGAACAAGCTCCATACCTTGATCAGTAAACTTGTGCGGCAAGGCAACCGGTTCATTACACGGCGGCTAAATCCGTTATCCGGTATCTCCTGCTTTTGTTCAGCGAAGAATGCCCGTATCAATTTATCATCTGTTTCCATCATAACCGTTTTGTTTTAAATACATTGCTAATTTTTCTTTTCCACGTGACAGGTGACTTTTGACGGTCCCTGCCGGTATTCCCACAATTCCTGCTATTTTATCTATGCTTACATCTTCCATGTAGAATAGCGTAATGCAGGTTCGCTCCACTTCTTTTAGCTTTTTGAGTGATTGATAGATGTCCATGCGTTGTCCTATATTGTCTTGTTCAACGCTGTTGGCGGCATCTACTTCTCTGGAATCCAATTCGGTTGTTTCCTTTCGGCTGCGAATATAATCATAAAATACATTATAAGCAATACGATAAAGCCATGTTGAGAAATTTGAAAGATTTTTAAAGGTTGCGATGTTCGTATAGGCTTTGATGAATGTATCTTGTGCCAAGTCGTCACTCAATTCGCTGTCGCCGCAAGTCAGGTTGAGGAAGAAACGCCGGATGGGCGATTGATACTTCTGCACCAACTGGTCGAAGGCCCTGGTGTTTTTGAACACCACGACCTGTGCGACTAACGATATATCGTTGAGTTGTTTCATTTCTGTTCGTCAGTGGGGCGTTGGTTACGGGCGACAAGCCATTGGCCAAGACCGGTAAACAGGATGAGTAGTCCGATACACCCCATGGCAAAACTGTCTGTAATGGCCCATAGGAAAATGAACAGCCCGGCACCGAGACACATGTTTTTGATTCCTTTGGCGGTGGTATCCGTATTCAGACTTTCTTTGAGAATGCCTTCCGGAATGGGCTGTCCGGCTGCAATGGCTTTTTCTACCAGTTTGTAACGTTCGCGACGGCTTTTATAACGAAAGTAGAATGCAATGAAAATCACGAAGATCGGGAAGCCGAATGTGAGCAGCAGGACGAAGAATGCAAGCGCGATGCCTGCGCTGGCTGCACTACCGAGATCTTTGAGTAGTGAAAAGTCTTCTTTCGAGATAATGGAAGAATCGTCATAGGAGTCATTGTATGAATCGGTCGATTCACTTTCAACGGTAATTCCGTCTTCGGTCGTGTCGGTATATTCGGGAGTATAAACCGAGTCATCTTCAGTTTCCGTCTTACTGATCGTAATTTTTACATTTTCGGCACTGTCTTTGTAGATGGTACTCTTTTTCTGCGCAAGTGAGAGGGAGCAGAAAGCTGCTATCATCATCAGGGTGATTAAAATTCTTTTCATATCTTGTAGTTTTTTTGTTTCTTTGATTGTTAGACGTAGTTAGTCTTACGGAAAGTTGCAAAGAGACGAAATATTTTTGATATTTGCAGGAATAAACAAAATAAAAGCAATGGAATTGCAAATAATTCAGAGCAAGATTTATGAGATACGGGGGCAGAAGGTAACAGAAGAAGAGTTTGAAATCTTGATGTCGCAATTTGTGATATCAAGTTGGGGTGGTGTACGTAAGTTGCCGTTTGCTTTTACGGAACAGGGGTTAGCCATGCTTTCCGGCATCTTGAATAGCGATGTGGCTATTGAGGTAAATATTTCGATTATGCGTGCTTTTGTGGCTGTTCGTCGGTTAATGGCTAATCCTCCGGTGAATGATTTGGCAAAGCTTCAATTGGAGATTCAGGAACTGAAAGCATATATCGAAGAAGTTTTTGCCGATTATAATGACATTAATGATGACACGCGAATGCAGATTGAATTGATAAATCAGACGATTGCCGAGCTACAGGCAAAGGATAAAGATGAAACTAAACATCGTAATCCGATTGGCTTCAATACCTATAAAAAATAGATATAATGAATTTACCAGCTCCTTTTACCGAATATACCCGTGCCTTGTTGGGCAACGAAGAATACGAAAAGTTATCTGCCGCTTTGGACCAGGCTCCCCCTGTCAGCATCCGGCTGAATCCATCGTTCCTCACCGATGCCAATTCCCCCAATTCTCCCATCTCCCTTCTCCCTTCTCCCTTCTCCCCTGTGCCTTGGTGTCCGGAGGGGCATTATCTCGGTCAGCGTCTGACGTTTACTTTCGACCCTCTTTTCCATACCGGTTGCTATTATGTGCAGGAAGCTTCGTCGATGTTCGTTGGGCAAGCGTTGAAGCAGTATGTTTCCGAAGAACCGGTGGTGATGCTCGATCTTTGTGCCGCTCCCGGTGGAAAATCGACTCATGCCTGTAGCCTTTTGCCCGAGGGTAGCCTGCTGGTAGCCAATGAAGTGATTCGTAACCGTTCGCAGATACTTGCCGAGAATCTTACCAAATGGGGCTATCCCGGTGTGGTGGTAACCAATAATGATCCGTCCGATTTCTCTCGTTTGGGTGCTTTTTTTGATGTAATCTTGACCGATGTACCTTGTTCCGGTGAAGGGATGTTTCGTAAAGACCCCGGTGCTGTCGAAGAGTGGAGCCCGGAAAATGTGGAGATCTGTTGGCAGAGGCAGCGACGTATCATTGCCGATATCTGGCCTTGCTTGAAGCCCGGTGGCATCCTTGTTTATAGCACTTGCACGTATAATACGAAAGAAGACGAGGAGAATGTTCAATGGATTCTTGATGAATTCGGAGCAGAGGTGCTTCCGGTGAATGTTCCGGAAGGGTGGGGGATTACCGGCAATCTGCTTGCGGCAGCCGACTTCCCTGTTTACCGCTTCTTGCCTCACAAGACGATAGGAGAGGGCTTTTTTCTGGCCGTGCTCCGTAAACCGGAAGCAGAAAGGCAGGGCGGAATAGTTACTTCTATCAATCGGGAAGTTACAGTTTGTGGTGCGATGAACGAAAAACTTTCCCGTAAGAAAACGGCCGCCGCCCGCAATAACAGTAAACCGTCTTCTGCCCCGATGGGTAAAGAGCAGATAGCCGTGGCAAAAAGCTGGCTTCTTTCTCCCGAAGATTTTGAGGTGTCTGTCAATGGAAGCTTTATCACTGCTTTTCCAAAGGAATACACGGGTGAATGTTCTGTTCTTCAGCGATATCTCCGTATTGTTCAGGCAGGGGTCGTGCTTGGTGAGGTAAAAGGGAAAGATTTGATTCCGAATCATGCATTGGCTATGAGTCCTTCGCTTTTGCGTACGGAGGCTTTTGCTTCCGAAGAGATAGGTTACGAGCAAGCCATCGCCTATCTACGGAAAGAGGCTATTACCTTGTCGGCAACAGCCCCTCGCGGTTATGTTCTGCTTACTTATCGGAAAGTTCCTTTGGGTTTTGTAAAGAATATCGGCAATCGTGCCAATAATCTCTATCCGCAGGAGTGGCGTATTCGCAGTGGATATTTGCCCGATGAGATACGCATTTTGTGATGACGATTCGGGTATCGGAACCGTTCGGCTTCTTCTTGGTTAAGGCAATATCCCTTCCGGAATTTCCTGTTCGGTGAACGAAAAGCTCAACTGCTTTCCTGTCCCTTCTTCTTCCAGAATGTAAGAAGGGGGAGGTTCGGGTGATGTCCGTGTGTCCTCTGTCGGAGGAGTATCCCAGTTCAGATTCAGGTTCTTATCCAACCGATGAAGTATATACGGATTGCCATGAAGGATAAATTTTTGTGAATCGGTCGAAGTTCCCACATACTCCATGCCCTCCGTAAAGGTGAGTGTCATATGGGTTTGGTTGCCATCACCCGGTTCGAGTGTATAAGTCCCTTTGGCTACCAGCACCAGCCCGGATGAAAAAGCGGTTGGAATTGTCCGATTGAAGAAATAGACATCCCGTGCCCGATTATTGATGAGAAATATATCCGAAATGCCGGGTAGTATCTCTGCGGTTCCATCCTCCAACAGTGAAGATCCGCGCCTGCGAAATAGTTGCATTGCTTCGTAATTGTCGACTACTTTAATTTTCAGAAGACAACTTTCCAACGTTGCGGCGTCTGTAACTTTCAAGGTCGTTTTTCCCGTAAGGATACCCCGTACGTAGATGGCGCTACCGCCCGGTGTCGACCATCCATGCTCCACTTGGGCACTGATAAGGCGCTGATCTTCTACTTCCAGTGAGTAGTCACCGTTTCCGCTTTCCAACCCCAGATAACGTATACCGCCCATAGGAACTTCGTACGTATCGTTGTAAAAACGTAGCGGGTTGTCATTGTCGTCCTTATTGCATGCACTCAGCAGAATAAGGATGCAGCATAAAGCTGCTGAACAGAAATGTTTAGGTTTCATAATCAGTATTTTATGTTTGCTGCAAATATAATGTATTCTTCTGTCTTTGTCAACAAAAAGCAACAAACAATGTTGGATAGAAATGCAAAGATTTATAATTGATTCTTATATATCTTCGCCATTGCTTTCTGATACTGGTTTTCCAGTTGCAGATAGTTCTGTTTGCTTTGATACACAACGGATACTTCCACAAAATACTCTATCATACTGATTTGCCCGCCTGTCAATGCCTGTTTCAGCATGTCGAGATCTTGCTGTGCCTGAAACGTTTTTTCATATTCGTCCATGGAGGAACGGAGGGTTTGCGCTTCACGGTAAAGTTGCGCCACTTGCGATTCCGCCTGCAACATAGCGCTTTCTTTCAGGAAATCGGTATTCATGGATTGTGCCTTTGCAATCTTAACTTTGCTTTTATTCTCGAAGATAGGGAAAGAAAAGCCTACCACCAACCCATTGAACGGTGTTCCCGATTCCGTGTTCCGGCGGTATCCCAATTCCAGTTTGGGCAACCAGCCTTGTTTGTTGACACCGATCTGTTGCCGGGCGGCGGCACTTTCGCTGGCAAGTGCCTGCAAGGTCGGATCGGCGGCCAGCACTTCCGTTTTCAACATCTGATAATCCGATGGAAAGATAACGGACGGATAGCTGTTTTCTTCAAAGACAACAGGAATGTTCCCATTCAATGTGTTCAGTTCCTGTAGCTTATTCCGTAAGGCGGTTTCGTTCAGTGAAGCTTCCGTCTTCACGTTCAGTAATTCCAGATTGATCTTATTTGTTTCAATCACATTGGCATCACCGGTTTGCAGACGTCTTTTGTACATGGCCGCAAGCTCTTCGGCATTACGCAGCCGTTCCTGCAATATTTGCTGTTGTTGGCGAAGCATAATAATATCCAGACAAACCTCTTTGGCTTGCAACAGGATGCTCTGGCGAAAAACGCTTGCTTGTCCGTCAAAAGAGTTCGTTTTCAAACGATTCAATTTTGCCCGGCTGGCATAGAGACTGGGAAAGTCGAAACTCTGCGAAACAACGAGTTCACCGATTGTTTCACTCTTGTCCTTTGATCCCCACAGGTGTGCGTAGGAGAGGGTAGGATCCGCCAGATTGTTATCGGTTTTGGCTTCCAGTTTCTGCGAAGAGATGAGCCGGGCATTTGCCTGTAGCTCTTTATTGTTGGCCTCGATGTTCCGCAGTACCTGATCTATGCTGTTTTGTGCCTGCATTCCTGCAAAGGTGAGGAGTGCGGCAGTAAATAAAGTTATTCGTTTCATTTTATTCATTGTTTAGAAGCCTCTCCCCAACCCTCTCCGTGGGAGAGGGAGTTAAGTTAGTTTTGTAACCAACTAATAAACAAGAGTATTTCCCTACTCCCTCTCCTGCGGAGAGGGTTGGGGAGAGGCTTTTTATTATTTTTTTCTCATCATCAGATAAACAATAGGGATGATAAATCCGTTCAGGAAAGTCGATGTTAAAAGACCTCCGAGGATTACTTTTGCCATCGGGCTTTGTATTTCGTTACCCGGCAGGTCGCCGCTCAGTGCCAATGGTATCAATGCCAATGCACTGGAAAGTGCCGTCATCAGAATCGGATTCAGACGGTCGAGCGAACCATGAATAACGCTGTCATATACTCCCATTCCCTCTTCCTGTTGCAGATGGTTGTAATGGCTGATGAGTAACATACCGTTACGGGTGGCAATGCCGAAAAGCGAAATAAATCCGATGATGGCCGGTATGCTGACTTCGCCTGTCGTGATAAGCAGGGCGAATACACCGCCGATCAAAGCCAAAGGCAGGTTGATAAGAATTACGGCAGACTCTTTCACATTTCGGAATTCATGATACAACAGCAGGAAGATGACAACGATGCTCATAAAAGAAGTCAGTGCCAATGTGCGGCTTGCGGCCTGTTCGCTTTCAAACTGCCCGCCATATTCGATATGATATCCTTCGGGAAGTTGCACCGAACTGTCTATCTTGTTTTGTATATCGTTTACCACGCTGCGCAGGTCACGATCTGCTACGTTGGCAGAGATCACAATTTTACGTTTTACATTTTCCCGGTTGATCGTATTCGGCCCCATTGCCGACACCACATCGGCTACGTAGCTTAGGGGAACTTTCTTGCCATCCGATGTATCCACCATCAGATTGCGTATCTTTTCCGCTTCGTCGCGGAAGTTATTTTTCACTTTGATGATCAGGTCGAATGCTTTCCCTTTTTCGTAGACTTGTGAAATCACTTCTCCGGCCAATGCCACATTGATATATTCCGAAAATTCGGGCAACGTGATGCCGTATTTGGCAAGCATTTCGCGTTTCGGAGTGATTTTCAGCTGTGGGCGTTCTATCTGTTGCTCCACATTCAGATCGGCAATTCCCGGAATGCCTTCGATGGCGCTTTTGATTTCATTACCTAAAGAAAACATTTTATTCAGATCATCACCGAACAGTTTGATAGCGATGTTAGCTTTTGTTCCGGATAGCATGGCATCGATGCGGTGGCTGATGGGCTGGCCGATTTCGATATTGGCTCCGGTGATGGTACCGAGCTTTTCGCGCACATCGGCCACAAGTTCGCTGCGCGAGCGGTCTTTCAGTTCGAATGGTGCTTCGATCTCCGAAGTATTCACTCCTAAGGCATGTTCGTCGAGCTCGGCGCGTCCTGTTTTCCGGGCCACGGTTTGTATCTCGGGAATACTTAGCAGGAGCATTTCTGCACGGTGCCCCATCTTGTCGCTCTCTTCCAGAGAGATACCCGGAAGTGAGGAGATGTTGATGGTGAACGAACCTTCGTTGAACGGTGGCAGGAAGGAGCGTCCCAATGTAAAGAAGCATCCTAAAGCAATGATGAACAGCGCAATGGTGCTACCCAATGTAATCCGTTTATGATTCAACACCCATACTAATGCCTTCTCATAGACTCCTTTCAGCCAACGTGCAACAAATGCTTCTTTGGGGAGCTTGTCGCTTTTGTTCCGTCCCAACAGATAAGAGCAGAGTACCGGTGTCAGTGTTAATGCCACTACCGTGGAAGCAAATAGTGCCACGATGAAAGCGATACCCAACGGTACCAGCATACGTCCTTCCATACCTGTAAGGAAGAATAGCGGCACGAAACTGACCACGATGATCAGCGTGGAATTCAAGATAGGCATACGCACCTCTTTCGAAGCATTGAAAACGACATCGAGTACCGATAATTGTTCTTCTTTCGGTTTCATCCGGTTCTCCCGCAACCGTTTGTACACGTTTTCCACGTCTACGATCGCATCGTCCACCAGCGAGCCGATGGCGATTGCCATACCTCCTAAACTCATGGTGTTGATAGTCATCCCCATGTAATGCAGGGTAAGAATGGAGACGATGAGCGAGATGGGGAGTGTTACCAGTGAAATGACGGTAGTACGCACATTGGCCAGAAACAGGAAGAGAACGATAACAACGAAAATACCGCCTTCGAACAGCGACTTTTTCACATTACCGATAGAGCTTTCAATGAAACGACTTTGGCGGAAAATATCCGTAGACACCTTTACATCTGCCGGCAGATTCTTCTGCAAATCTTTTAAGGAAGCTTCTAACTTGTCGGTCAGTTCCAGCGTACTGGTAGCCGGTTGCTTGGTAACGGTCAGTAATACGGCCGGTTTTCCTCGTTCCGAGGCGGTACCTAACTTCGGAGCTTTGGGACCGATAGCTACATCGGCAATATCTTCGAGTAACACAGGCACACCATTGATACTTTTTACTACGGCTTTTCCCAATTGGTCTGCTTTATCCGTAGAGAGTACGCCGCGTACGATGTATTCGTTGCCGTATTCATAAAGCACGCCACCGTTGGCGTTGAGGTTCATATCTCGTGTGGCCGACATAGCTTCCCCCATCGACACACCGTAATGGCGCATCCGTTCCGGATCGAGTTGTATCTGATATTCTTTTAGTTCGCCACCGAGTACGGCTACCTGTGCTACTCCTCCTGTGGACAGCAGACGCGGACGGATGGTCCAGTCGGCAATTGTACGCAGGTCGAGCATGGAGGTAGAATCGGCTGTAAGGCCTATGATCAGCATCTCTCCCAAAATGGAAGATTGCGGGCCGAGTGTCGGCTTGCCGACGTTAGCGGGCAGAGATTCGTTGACTACTGCCAGTTTCTCACTGACAATCTGCCGGGCCAGATAAATATCCGTTCCCCAGTCGAATTCTACCCAAACCACAGAGAACCCATTGGTAGAGGAGGAGCGTACGCGTCGTACTCCCGTTGCACCGTTCACGGATGTTTCTACCGGAAAAGTGACGAGTTGTTCCACTTCCTCAGCCGCCATACCGTTGGCTTCGGTCATGATTACTACCGTCGGTGCGTTGAGATCGGGAAATACGTCCACTTCTGTATGTACGGCGGTATATGTACCGCCTATCAGTAACAGCACCGATGCCACGAGCACCAGGATACGGTTCTGAAGAGAGAAATGTATAATCTTGTTTAACATGAACTTATTTGCTATTTTGACGATTTTCTATTTATTATTTGCCATGCATCGCAGAATCTACTATTTGACAATCCACCATCTCCTATTGCCGGCTGTTCTTATTGCGCAGCCAGATTGTAAACCGTAAATCGTCGATTCGTAAATCTTCTTAGTGTTCATGGCTATGTGCCGGTATCGCATTGCTTGCCGAAGCCAGTTTGACTTGGTAAGCCCCGTCGGTTACTACCGCATCACCGGCTTTTACACCTGTAAGTATCTGTACGCTTTTACCGTTGTCGGCTCCTAAGGTGACTTCCTGTTTTTTGTATCCCTCTTCATCCAATTGAAGGTATACGAAGAATAAGCCCTGTTCCTCTGTCAGTGCGGTACGTGGAAGTGAAATAACGTTCTCCATCCGTGTGGACAGCAGATAGGCCTCTACAAACGAGCCGGGGATAATATCTCCTTTATTGTCAAATTCAAAAGTTACCGGAACATAAAATGAATTGTCTCCGGCAGATTTTCCGAACGAAAGCAATCTTCCGTTGAGGTCTTTCAGTTCATATACTTTATTATCGTAGGGTGTTTTGAAGTTAGCCGACCCTATGGTGCGCAGATATGGATAATATTTTTCTGAAACCTCTGCCCGCAGGAAGAGACGGCGGTTTTGTGTAACGCTTACCAATGGTTGTCCGATTGTTACATAATCTCCTTCTTTTACCAGGATATTTTTTACGTATCCGCTGATAGGAGAAGAAATAGCTTGTCCGCCTTTGGTATCTCCTTTGGCAAGTGCTTCGTAACTGATACGGGCATTTTCATAATTTTGTTCGGCCTGTGAAAATTCTTTATCGGATACAATCTGGTTTTTAACCAGAGCTTTCATACGTTCGTATTCCTTTTTTGAAATTTCGTAGGCAACGCGGGCGCGCTGTACCGGATCACCGTCAGCTATATTGCTGGAAGAGATAGTGAGCAATGTAGCACCTTTGTTCGTGCTCATTCCTTCGGTTACTTTCCCATGAAAGCTGATCACACCCGCCACAGTGGCTACGGCTACGCTTTCATCTCCCTGTGCGGCAAGTATTTGTCCACTGGTTTTTATCACTTGTTCAAAAGTTCCCGGTTCAATCACACTGACTTTTACACCGGCTGCATCCGCTTTTGCTTTGGGCAGGATGATTTCGTCGCTATGTCCGGAACTTGCCTCTTTACCATGGTCATGGTCTTGGCATTCTCCTTTTGTGTTGTGGATTTCCTGTTCGTGATCGTGTCCTTCGTGTTCGTGGTCATGGGCTTCTGTACCATGATTATGGCCTTCATGGTTATGACCCGCTTTGTTGTTGCAGGAGCCTAAGATAAACAATCCCAGTACTCCCATAAAGATAAGTTTCTTCATGATGATATAAATACATTCTTAATGATTTTCTTTTGTAAATTCGTCACAATTCACCCTGCAAAAGTAGAGACTTGCAGGTACAACTGATTTGCAAACAACGTAATAACTACATTGTCTAATCAGGCGAATACATACGGAGGGGCGCGAAGCGCAAAGGCACGGGTAATGTTCGTGCCGTGTAGAGACTCTCGGTAGACATACTCATTGGTGAGTTGCCTTTCTTGAGGCCGGAGTAGGTTTTCAATGATGAAATCGGTGAAAAGAATGGCAATAAATACATGCTGCGGGCCTAAGTCGGTTTGTACATTAGGTACAGGGGATGAAAAGCGTGCCAAGCATTCATTGCTGCAACAAGAGTCATTCTCGTGATGATGATTGTGTGCAGGACACTGGGCTTCGGGCGTAACATCATGTTTCATGCAAATCATGCCATCGGCATGATGATGATGGGGAATAACAGGTACTGCCAGCATAATCATGCTGATAACGAGTAAAAAATAGAGTATGTACCTTTTATTCTTCAATTGTAATTCTTTATTGCGGGGCAAATATACGGCTTACTTGGCCTATTAACAAATCGTAGTACTTAAAATATTGAAAAACAGCTCCCGGTATTGTTCCCCGGAGCTGGAAATCTTCCTCTTCGGGGTTGGGAATGTTACTCTCCGAAGCCGGGAATGTTGTTCTCCGGAGCCGGGAGGAGCGTTTATCGGTACCGTAGACAAAAGGACTCCGACACCGATTGTTGTCTAAATCTATTTTATTGTATCAGTTGTGTATGGATCCTATTTTTCCAGTTCCTGTAACGAGTCCATTTTCTTTTTCTCCAGGAATTCGTAGATGCCGCACAAATGTTCTTTCACCTTCTTGTTTCCGAATTCGTAAACTTTGGTAACCAGGCCGTTCAAGAAGTCACGGTCGTGGGATACCACAATCAATGTGCCGTCGAAATCGATCAGGGCCTGTTTCAGAATATCTTTTGTTTTAAGGTCGAGGTGATTGGTAGGCTCATCCAGAATAAGGAGGTTTACCGGTTCAAGCAGCAGCTTGATCATTGCCAGACGGGTACGTTCCCCTCCCGATAATACTTTTACTTTCTTCATCGATTCTTCCGGTCCGCCAAACATGAAAGCTCCCAATAAGTCGCGTATCTTGTTACGTATTTCCCCTTTTGCCACATCGTCGATTGTTTGAAAAACCGTCAGGTTTTCATCTAACAGAGATGCCTGGTTTTGGGCGAAATAGCCGATCTGTACATTATGTCCTAAGGTTAATGTACCTTCATGGTCTATCTCGTTCATGATACATTTCACCAAAGTCGATTTACCTTCGCCGTTTTTACCGACAAAAGCTACTTTGTCTCCCCGTTCGATGGTGAGGGAAGCGTTTTTGAATACTACTTTGTCACCATAGGTTTTGCCTATATTATCCATAATGACCGGATAATTACCCGATCGGGGAGAAGGTGGGAATTTCAACCGCAATGCGGAGGTATCCTCTTCGTCTACCTCCAACAGTACCAGTTTCTCCAGCATTTTCACACGGCTTTGTACTTGTAGCGTTTTGGAGTAGGTACCTTTGAAACGTTCAATAAACTCTTTGGTCTCTGCAATGAATTTCTGTTGTTCGTCATATGCTTTCTGCTGCTGTATGCGGCGCTCCTGGCGCAGTTGCAGGTATTGTGAGTAATTCACCTTATAGTCATAGATACGCCCCATAGTCACCTCGATGGTACGGGTGGTGATATTATCAACAAATTTACGGTCGTGACTGATAACGATTACCGCTTTACCGTTATTGATAAGGAAATCTTCCAACCATTGGATAGATTCTATGTCCAAGTGGTTGGTTGGCTCGTCCAGCAACAAGACATCCGGTTTTTGTAGCAATAGTTTGGCTAATTCGATACGCATACGCCAGCCACCACTGAAATCACTGGTTTGGCGATTGAAGTCTTCGCGCATAAAGCCAAGTCCTAACAAGGCTTTTTCCACGTCTTCTTCATAGTTGGTCGAATCGATCGAATAAAATTTCTCGCTTAGTGACGAGACTTTTTCGATAAGTTCCATATAACTGTCGCTTTCATAGTCTGTACGGGTTTCCAACTCTTTGTTCAGCCGTTCTATCTCGGCCTCCATTTCATGCAGATGGGCAAATGCCTGAGCTGTCTCTTCAAATACGGTGCGTCCGTCTTCTGTCATCAGGTGTTGAGGGAGATAGGCAATAACGCACTCTTTGGGTGCGGCTATTTTTCCACGGGTAGGTTGACGGACTCCCGCCAATATTTTAAGTAATGTACTTTTACCCGCTCCGTTTTTCCCCATCAGGGCGATGCGATCCTTTTCGTTAATTACAAAAGAAATATCACTAAATAAGGTGGTTCCGCCGAATTCTACGGCAAGTCCGTCTACTGAAATCATATATGTTCGTTAAAATGAGGTGCAAAGATAATCATTTATATTATTTTTTTTCATAACTTGCGCGCTGAAAGGTTTAGATATGCACGTAAACGCGCGAATATAACAATCATTATAATGGAAAACGAATCAACAACTGAATTTCGTCCGCTCATTCTTGTTGCGGAAGATGATGACAGTAATTTCAAATTGATTAAGGCTATCATAGGAAAGAAATGTGATATCTTATGGGCCAAGAACGGAGAAGAAATAGTGAATCTTTTTCGTGAGAACCGTGATAGGGCGGCAGCCATCCTTATGGATATTAAAATGCCGGTTATGACGGGATTGGATGCAACAGTGATTATCCGTAAAGAGAATCAGAATATACCTATTATCATGCAGACTGCTTATGCTTTTAGCACAGATAAGGAGAATGCAATGAAGTGTGGGGCGACAGAGGTGTTGGTTAAACCGATCACTCTGAGCATTTTGAGAAATTGCCTTACTAATTATTTTCCACAATTGAAGTGGTAAAGTTGTGATAGGAAAATGACAGTGGGCTAAGACAGGTCACAAACTATTATAAACTTACGAGCTGCCAAAGTATTACTTTAAGATACTTTGGCAGCTCGTAAGTTTTTATTTATACAGATTGATTACTGTTATACATCTGTTTCCAACTGAAACTTACGACTTACTTTCATCAGATTGATAGTATAGGTTACAACGTTTTGTGCTTCCTGCACCATTGTGAGATATACCATGCTCACTCTTACACTGCCTGTCTGGCTCTGAATACGTTGCAGTTCTTCGCGTTTCAAATGTGAAAGTTGGGCATTGAGGTCGTTTGCACGGCGTATATCCTCTTCAAAGTGAGTATAATCGTTGTTTTCCAGTTTTTTCCGGCATTGTTGTATTAAATAAGTTATATCTTCGGCTACATCTCCGAATTCTCCTTTTTGGATGGCATCCAACGGATTGAAATTATTGTCGATATGCTCCAAACAGGGTTCGCACAGACGGGCTATGCTATATACCAGTTCACTGGCGAAGTCATTTCCCTGATAGTAGTAGAGTCCTTTTTCGAGTACGGTATTGTTATCCAGTTTACACATTGCTACGGTTCCCGTCCGTTTCATCTGCTTGATCAGTTGCTTTTCGAATTTGGTAGAACCCATAGCGCGGCGTAATCCACGTAGATTTTCGTGTAGGAAAGAGGTTACGGTCAGTTCGAAATTATTTTCAGCGTATTCCAAAACTTTGCTTAACTCTTCGCGGGTATGTTGCCGCATTAACTGCAATGCTTCATCGCTGTTTGCACTCTTCATTAATTGCTTCAACGTCTCACTACCTTTTTCTTTCTCTTTTTTCTTCTTGTAAATGATTTGACTACGGATAAGTGAGAATGCCGCCAATCCGATGAGAACGACAATCGCTATTGTACCACCGAAATGAATAATCATTGCGACAAAGAAACATATAGTGAAAGCTGCTCCGGCGGTAAGAAACCAACCGCCAATGACACTTAATACACCAGTGATGCGATAAACAGCGGAATCACGTCCCCAAGCACGATCGGATAGGGAGGTACCCATTGCCACCATAAAGGTAACGTATGTGGTAGAGAGTGGCAGTTTTAATGAAGTTCCCAATGCGATAAGCAATCCGGCTAAAACCAAATTGACCGATGCCCGTACAAGGTCGAAAGCAGCGCCATCGGCTATGATTGCTTCATCTTTGCGGAAGCGGGTATTGATCCATTTCTTTGCGTTTTCCGGAACAATTCCGGTTACACCGTTTGCTATATTCATACTAATACGTACCAGCGTGCGTGCGATTGGCGTACTTCCGAAACTCTCTTCACCTTCGTCCTGACGGGAAAGGTCGACTGAGGTTTTAATTACATTGTGGGCCTTTTTCGAAGTACAAAGTGCGTACACCATGATAATGCCGGCTCCTATCAGAAAATACCAAGGAGTTTTGGCCGGGCCAAGCAATGAAGTCATGAGGAAACCGTCCGGACCGGCTGTAGTGCCGTTAGTTGTGTAATCGATGAAAGAGGAATATCCGGCGAGGGGAACACCAATGAAATTGACAAGGTCATTTCCGGCAAAAGCCAGTGCTAAAGCAAAGGTTCCTAATAGTACGATTACTTTGAACACATTTACTTTCAGCCAGTGGAGTATTTGCATTAATAAAGTGAAGAACACGAAAAAGCATCCTATCAGCATCATCGTATTGTCTTGTATCCATTGCTTGTTTTCGGATGTCATGAATGAACTGTCTTTCAGTCCTTTAATGAGCATGAAGTAAATAATGGCCGTAGCAGCGATGCCGCCGAACAGTCCGATGCTATACTTCATCTTTTTCTTATAATTAAAGGTAAATACAATACGTGCAATCCATTGCACCAGCATACCGAAGAAGAAGGCTATGGCAACGGAGACAAAGATGGCCATGATAACAGAAAGCGCTTTGTCTGTGTTGATAAGGTCACCTAATCCCAATGTGTCACTGTGGTGTACCTTGATAAGTGCTAAGGCAAATGTTCCTCCCAATAATTCGAACACCATTGAAACGGTGGTAGAGGTAGGCATACCCATTGAGTTAAAAACATCGAGCAGTACAACGTCCGTCAGCATTACGGCAAGCAATATACACATGATTTCGGCAAAGTAGAAATGCTCCGGTTGGTAAATACCGTGCCGTGCGATGTCCATCATGCCATTGGATAGCGAAGCGCCGATGAACACACCGATACCGGCGATAAATAGTACTGTCTTGAAAGAAGCCGCTTTCGCTCCGATAGCGGAATTTAAAAAGTTAACGGCATCGTTACTTACTCCGACCATGAGGTCGAATATTGCGAGCACAAATAAGAAGATAACGATACAAAGGTAAATTGTCTCCATAAAAATGTATTCTGTTTCTGGCTGCAAAGGACGGTTTTTCGTATTGCAGTGAAATGTCATACATGTTACAAAGATATTTCATTTTTCTTCTTTAAGTAGTTATAGAAAGTATATTGTGCACGGATTCCTTCCCCTCTTGTTTTCCCTTTGAATACGTTCTGAAGCCGGTCATCTACAAAACAGGCTTTTCGGTTGTCGGAAAGTTGTATGTTGAGCATATCGATCATTTCTTCGCGTAGGTCCGGGTCTAATATGGGCACGACCGCTTCGATCCTCCGGTAGAGGTTGCGGCGCATCCAGTCCGGTGAACCGGAATACACCTTCGGGTTACCGCCATTACCGAAATACCATACACGGGCATGTTCTAAGAATGTATCTACAATACGGGTGACACGGATATTACGACTGTATGTCTGTCCCGGAATCAGGCAACAGATGCCTCTGACAATCAGATCTATTTGCACTCCCCGTTGAGAAGCTTCATACAAGCGGTCTATCATGGAAGGATCTTGCAAACCATTCATTTTTAGTATGATCCTTCCTCCTTTTCCTTTTTCTGCCAGTTCTATTTCATGGTCGATAAGACGATTTAGTTCGGGTATCAGGTTGAAACGGGCAACGAGCAGAGTACTGAATTTTGAGTTCTCTTTTCCTTGCAATGTTTGAAAAAGGGTATGCAGGTCTTTGGTTATTTTGGAGTTACAGGTAAACAGGCCACAGTCTGCATAAAGGGTAGCCGTCTTTTCGTTGAAATTACCGGTACCGATATAGGCATAGTCACAAATTTTGTTATCTTCATTTATACTTTTTCTACGGACGAGTGCTACTTTGGCATGTACTTTTAATCCCGGTAGGCTGTAGATAATTTTAATTCCGGCAGATTTCATCATCTCTGCTGTGGCAAGATTATTCTCTTCATCGAAGCGGGCTTTGAGTTCTACGAATACGGTTACCTTTTTTCCGTTTTGTGCGGCGGCTATCAGTGTATTGATAACGGCGGAGTTTTCCGCCACTCTATATTGGGTTACCATGATTTCCCGTGTTTGCGGATCATGTACGGCTTCATATAAAAAATGTATGAAATGTTCGAACGAATGATAAGGATAGTATAACAGCAGATCCTTTTTCTGTACATAATTGAATATGGATTCCTTTTCGTCCAGGCAATTCAATTTCATGGGTTTGGGCTTTTCCAACGGCTTCAATCCTTTGTTAGGATTGGGCAGGTGCCGGAGGTCTTCAAGGTTCAGGTGTTTGTCGCCCGGAACAAGTTCTTTCCGGTTTATCTGGAAGGCATCTACCAGAAAATCCAGAAAATCAGATGGCATGGCGCGGTCATATACGAAACGGCAGACAGCTCCTATCTTACGTTTTTTTACTTTTTTCTTTAACTGCTCTACAAGATCGGCGCTGCTGGCGGAATCGTCTATCAGTATATCGGCATCTCTGGATATCTTGATACAGTAACTGCAATCCACATCATATCCGGGAAAGATAAGACTAATATTAGCTTTGATGATATCTTCAATAAACATCAGGTAATAGTTATCTTCATATTTGGGCAGTTCGATAAAACGTGGTACCTTACTGTAAGGTAATTTCATTACGAAATATTGCACATGATCCGGATTCGATTTTTCCGTATTGCGCATAAAGAGACGTACAGCCAGATAAAGTCTGTTATCACGCAGAAATGATACTACCCGGTCCTTATATACCGGTACAGGCTGCAAAAATGGAAAGATTTCCTCACGAAAGAAGTTTTTGATAAAATCCCGATGAAATGGCTCTACATTCCGGCTCTGATAAAATATGATATGATTTTTGCGTAAGGCAGGTACTATTTTATGTTCGTAAATTCGGATACGATCTTCCAGTTGCCGGTTCACTTCCCGGTTAATATTTTCTACCAGCTCGTTGGCCGATTGCACAGATTCTTCATCACTTAGAGTTACTCCGGAAGCCACGGCTTTATGATCGGCGACCCGTATTTTATAGAATTCTTCCAGGTTGGAAGAGTAGATAGAGATGAAATTTATACGTTCATATAATGGAAGCCGGTCATCATTTGCTTCCAACAATACACGATAATTGAATGACAGCCAGCTTATGTCTCGCTTAAAATAATGATATTTGCTTTCCATTGCGTTAAGATTTTCCCAAATATAAGTACCTTTGTGCATATAAACAAAGAAACTATGATGAAAGTTGGATTATTATCGGATACACATGGTTGGTGGGATGAGAAATATTTGGAATATTTTGAGTCTTGTGACGAAATATGGCATGCAGGAGATATCGGCTCGGTAGAAGTAGCGGAGAAACTGGCTGCTTTCCGTCCTTTTCGTGCAGTCTATGGTAATATTGACGGACAGGAGATCCGCCGTATGTTTCCACAGGTAAACCGTTTCACAGTAGAGGGTACGGAAGTGTTGATAAAGCATATCGGGGGCTATCCCGGAAAATATGATCCTTCAATAATCGGTAGTCTGATGGCCCGTCCGCCTAAGTTGTTTATCAGTGGACATTCGCACATTTTGAAAGTGAAGTATGATAAAACATTGGATATGCTGCATATTAATCCCGGAGCAGCGGGTAGGTCCGGTTTCCATAAAGTGCGTACGTTGGTACGTTTTGTGATTGATAATGGTATGTTTAAAGATTTGGAGGTGGTGGAATTGGCAGGATAGGTATCTACGCCGACTGGAAACGGTGATTACCGGTTTGCGGTGCTATCATCAAAGCTTTGAATATTTGTTTGATAGGACTCATGTATTGAATGGTGTCTCCTTGAAGGGTACAATCTTTTATTTGATGTCCGGTCAATCGGGAGGGATAATCCGCAAAACAGGAGGTTACGTCTGCTCCTTTGGGAAAGTCATTGTTCAGAGGTTCTTTTGTATATATTGATTTTGACGATGCCGTCTTTCAGCTTGTAAGTGTTGTTAGTAATGTCCTGTTTTGGTTGGGTTCCGGCATTCGAAAGCAACCGGATCTCCAGTAGATAAGTCTCTTTCTTGATTTTTTGTTCTATCGGAACTTGTGGCTCTGCTCCTGCATTATCCCAGGAATATACTTCTACTCCTGTTAAGGTACATGGAACGTAAGTCTCCTCGTAGTCGTAATTCTCGCAGGTCGTGGATGTTGTAATCAGAAAGATTAAGAGAAAAAAAGTAGTAGAGGGTGTTTTTTCATATGCTTGTAGATTTTCGATATAGTCACAAATATAGAGCTTTCGTATTTATAAATGTACTAAAAAACAGAATATTGCATATACAGTTGTCTTTTTATTTTGTCATTTCAAAATTCTTTCCGTTCTTTGCGTAGTCTAATTAAGGTATAAGCTACGAATTTCATGCTATTTGATGATATCGATATTCGTATTTTATAGTTTATGATTCGTAAATTGTAACTGTCTCATTATGAAAGGGATTATTCTTGCTGGCGGAAGTGCTACACGTCTCTATCCGCTATCGAAAGCCATATCAAAGCAGATCATGCCGGTATATGACAAGCCGATGATTTACTATCCGCTTTCCACGCTAATGCTGGCCGGCATACGTGAAGTGCTTATCATTTCTACTCCCCGTGATTTGCCGATGTTTCGTGATCTTTTGGGTACAGGAGAAGAATTGGGGATGATTTTCCAATATAAGATACAGGAACGGCCGAATGGATTGGCACAGGCTTTTGTATTGGGGGCTGATTTTCTGAATGGTGAACCGGGATGTTTGATTCTGGGTGATAATATGTTTTACGGGCAAGGATTTTCGGCTATGCTTCGCCGGGCAGCTACATTGCAGAAGGGTGCTTGTATCTTTGGATATTATGTGAAAGATCCACGGGCGTATGGTGTAGTTGAGTTTGATACTAAGGGGAAAGTCATTTCTCTTGAGGAAAAACCTGCCATGCCTAAGAGTAATTATGCTGTTCCGGGGCTTTATTTTTATGATGCTGATGTAACTAAGAAGGCGGCTTCACTAAAACCATCTGCCCGTGGTGAGTATGAAATTACAGATTTGAATAAATTGTATCTTGACGAAGGCACATTGCAAGTCGAACTTTTTGGCCGTGGGTTTGCCTGGTTGGATACCGGTAATTGTGATAGTTTGCTTGAAGCTTCCAATTTTGTGGCTACCATTCAGAACAGACAGGGCTTTTATGTCAGTTGCATCGAAGAGATAGCTTGGCGTAATGGCTGGATAACGACTGCCCAGTTACGAATTTTGGGTGAACAACTCGGTAAAACGGAATATGGCAAGTATCTTTTGGATTTAGCGAAATAATAAATCGACATAACAGAAATAATTATGAAAACTTATCTTGTAACCGGTGCTGCCGGATTTATCGGTGCTAATTATTTGAAGTACATTTTAGCAAAACATGATGATATTCGTGTGGTAGTGCTTGATTCACTGACTTATGCCGGAAATTTGGGAACGATCGCCGGTGACATTGACAACGAGCGTTGCTTCTTTGTGAAAGGAGATATTTGTGACCGCGATCTGGCTGATCGCCTTTTTGCGGAGTATAAGTTCGACTATGTAGTGAATTTTGCTGCCGAGAGCCATGTTGACCGTAGTATAGAAAATCCTCAGTTATTTCTTATTACTAATATATTAGGTACGCAAAATTTGTTGGATGCGGCACAGCGTGCTTGGGTGATGGGAAAAGACGAACATGGTTATCCGACCTGGCGTAAAGGAGTACGTTATCATCAGGTATCTACCGATGAGGTGTATGGCTCGTTGGGTGCTGAAGGGTATTTCCACGAAACGACCCCGCTTTGTCCGCATAGTCCGTACAGCGCTTCGAAAACAAGTGCGGATATGGTAGTAATGGCCTATCATGATACTTATAAAATGCCGGTTACTATCACTCGTTGTTCTAATAATTACGGTCCATACCATTTCCCGGAAAAATTGATTCCATTAATTATAAAGAATATTCTTGAAGGTAAGAAACTTCCTGTTTACGGAGATGGTAGCAATGTACGTGATTGGTTGTATGTGGAAGATCATTGTAAAGCGATTGATCTGGTAGTACGCCAAGGAGTAGAAGGTGAAGTGTATAATGTGGGTGGACACAATGAGAAAACGAACCTCGAAATTGTAAAATTGACTATTGCGACTATTCATAGGTTGTTGGAGGAGAATCCGGGATATCGTAAGGTGTTGAAAAAGCAGGAAAAAGGTGCGGATGGCGAAATTGCTATCGACTGGATTAATGAAAGTCTGATTTCTTTTGTAAAGGACCGTTTAGGACATGACCAGCGTTATGCTATTGATCCTACTAAGATAACCGATGCACTTGGTTGGTATCCTGAGACAAAATTTGAAGTAGGGATTGTGAAAACAATTGAGTGGTATCTGAATAATCAGAGCTGGGTAGAAGAAGTTACCAGTGGCGATTATCAGAAGTATTATGAAAGAATGTACAAATAAAGGGGGAAAAAAGAAGAAAGGAGAATGGAGAGGGGAGAAGTGCTATGCAGCGTAATAGCGCAGTCTCTCTCCATTCTTCCTTTTTCCTTCCCTTCTTTCTTTTCTTTATTTCAGGATGAGCGAGAGTGAAAGAAATATTCCCATGAACAGCATATTACGAGAGGTTTCTCCTAATATGCTGTTTAATTTTTTGCCACTGTGTATTTTTACCATTTTGTTCCAGGTAGAAAGGTGTAGAAGGAAATAAGCAATTGCTGTTATTATACCTGGAATGCTGTTTCCGGTGAGATATAAGCTCAATAGTGCAGCGATTATCCCTAATGCCAAATATAAATATCGGCCGAAAGGTTCTCCGAAGCGTACTATGATTGTACGTTTTCCGCTTTGGGCATCTGCTTCCCGGTCGCGATAGTTATTGATAACTAATAATGTGTCTACTATTAGTCCGCAAACCAGTGAAGCTACTGTGACATCCGGTGTCCAGTTCAGCGTTTGTACATAGTAAGTGCCGCCTACAGGTACAAATCCGAAAAAGATAATCACCAGTGCATCCCCCCACCCATTGTACGAGAGAGGGTAGGGCCCTGTGGTGTAGAAGAATGCGAAGATGACACACAATAATCCGACGAGAATTAGCTGCCAACCGGCGTAGAACAATAAAATGCTCCCGATAAGGCATGCCGGGATAATGGTGAATATAATTCCTAATTTCATGGCACCGGGTGAAATCCATCCTTGTGCACAAGCACGTTCCGGTCCTAAACGGTCTTCGCGGTCTGTTCCTTTTAGACAATCGAATAGGTCATTGATGAAATTGGCTGCGATTTGCATCAGTCCGGCAAAAAGGAAACAAACCAGTGCAGGCAACCATTGAAATTGTCCGTCGGCATAGGCAAGGGCTGCACCTATCAGTACCGGGGTAGCTGCTCCTGCCAGAGTTTTAGGGCGTGCGGCAAGTAACCATGCACGCCAAGAATTTCGCTTTATTTCTTTCATGTTGCAAAGGTACGGAATTTTGGAGTATCTTTGCACCTCTCAAATTGAATAAAACAATATGCGGATGCACCGATATGCATGTGCGAATCGGTGTGTGTTATTCCACCGGGAGGTAATTGATACATTGTCATATTAACACATTAATGCATTGGCACATTGTCATATTGACACATTGATTTATTATTAATTATATGAAGAAGTTAGCATATTTCCTGATTCTACTCTCTTTCCTGTTTTCTTCCTGTAAGTCGAAGAAAACTTTGGTTGTCTCTCCGGCTTATCCCGTGTTGGCTGTCGATTCGCTTCGTCCGGACACGGGCGGTTTTATTTCCGGTTTGTTTGCTCCCGACCATTCGCAACTCAAGGAACTGCAGTGCACACAAAAACAGAAAAAAAAGCAACAGGTCAAGTCTGCTTCACATAATTCTCCCGTTCCTGCCGGAGTAGCTCCGGGCACTTTGATTACTCATTCGAATATCAGCGTATCTTCTGTCTATAAAGGTATCGACCGTGTAGTGAAATATGATTTTACCCATCGAGATGTACCTGAGGCTTTTGATGGCTTCCGTATTGCTTTTATTTCCGATCTTCACTATAAAAGCCTTTTTAAAGAGAAAGATTTGGATGGCCTTGTCCGGCTTCTCATAGCTCAGCAAGCCGATGTATTGCTCATGGGAGGTGACTATCAGGAAGGTTGTGAATATGTGCCCGAATTATTTGCAGCTTTGGCTAAAGTGAAAACTCCGATGGGAACGTATGGAGTAATGGGTAATAATGATTATGAGCGCTGTCATGAAGATATTGTTCGTGAAATGAAACGTTATGGTATGCGTGTGCTTGAGCATAAAGTAGATACTTTGCGGAAAAATGGACAGCAGATACTGATTGCCGGTGTGCGCAATCCTTTCGACTTGAAACAGAACGGTAAGTGTCCGACACTTGGGCTTGCTCCTGAAGATTTTGTGATTCTGCTTGTTCATACTCCCGATTACATAGAGGATGTCTCTGTGGCAAATACAGATCTTGCCTTAGCCGGACATACTCATGGCGGGCAGGTACGTATTTTTGGTTATGCTCCTATTATACCTTCACATTATGGAAGTCGTTTCCTCACGGGATTGAAGTATAATACAGCAAAAATCCCGATGATTGTAACCAATGGCATCGGGACTTCTAATAAAAATATCCGTATCGGCGCTCCGTCCGAAATAGTGATAATTACTTTATACCGGTTGAAACAATAAATAATCCGATTGTGCTATCTTTTCATGAATTTTACGTTTTCTGTACCTTTTGTTCCAATTATTTTCAAGATGTATAATCCGGCTGGTAGATCAGCGATAGATACGGTCTCGGTATCATTCTTTGTTTTTGTATTCACAATAACGTTACCATTTATGTTGCAGATAGCATAACTATTCATACCTTCCATACGGAATTCTACCTCTCCATCTTTGTTGAAAACGTAAGTTAGTTTTCCGTTTTTACTCTGAGTGGTTTTCATTCCGGTAGAAACATCCAAGAATTCACTTGAAACATATTTCTCCATGGGGAGATACTGGCTGGCTCCCGGTTCGTAAAACCACATATAAACAACTCTGGAGACAATTTCACCGTATTCGTTATAAGTATATTCTGTCATTTCTCCATCTGTTTGTTCCCATCCCGGATCAGGTGTTACTGGACTTGCTGTAAAAGTTGCTACCGGTTCTTCCTCTTCCATAGGGAAGAATCCTGCACTTATGATCTGGTTTCCTTTATCATCGTATTTCCAGATCAAATACTGTTGTTCTACTATTTCATCGTTTGTAAATACTCCATCCCCATTAGCGTCTACTTTATAAATAAGTTCTTCGCGTTGGTCTCCATTTTCATTTAATATTTTATAAGTATGTACATTTGAAACATATTCTTCTTCTGAATCGCTATTTGTTTGAGTTACATTAATGGTACATTCAAAATCCTCTTTACCTGTGAAAACGGTTTTGTATGTACCTACTTCTTTTCCTCCTTTAAATACTTTTGCTTCTTTTATCCGATTATTGCCTGTTACAAATTGCTCATTTGTTTCTATAATTTGTCCGTTGGTATTTTCCCATACAATATTATCGTATTTTATACCTTCTTGCATGCCATCACCATAATCATTGGTAGAATTAATCCATGTTTTTGCCTTACCGGTGACTTCATCGTAAATTATATCCGTACGTTCGCGATCTATGTATGATTCTCCATCATAATTGAGTAATTTCACTAAAATCTGGGTGATGTTATTATTACTGTCTCTTGTTATCAGTTTTTTATGTTCGTAGTTTTTTACCCATTCATTCTTTACTTCATCCCAATTATAGGTAGCTCTGCGCGTAACAAAGTCCGTCACTATATTGTCATAATCGAATTCTGTTTTTTGATGATTGACGAGTATCCCATCGGTTTCATGTTGTTCTATACGCTCGATAACCTTTTGATTATCATTGTATTTTATAAATGTTCTGCTTCGTTTTTCCCCTTCTTCTGCTTCTACTGATTCTTGTTCGAAGACAGTTACATTTCCATATTTATCATAAGTATATTGAATGATATTATCTTCATACCATGTAATTTCGTCACTTTCGTCTTCCGGATCACATGCGAAGCAAACTTCTGTTTTAGGCCTCCAAATGCTATTATCATTATTTCTTGTCGTTTTGTTTACCGGTTTCATGAATTGGCTTATCTTTTTTTCCGGAGCTTTTGCTGTCTTTTCATTGGGACGGGTATAAATTTGGTCCGTTTGAGCATAACTGAGCCCCGAATATAAAAGACCACTAATAAGTAAAAGAGTAAAGTTTTTCATACGCTTTGTTTTTTAAAATGAAAATTTCATGTTGTTATATTTGTTATTTGCGCAAAGGAAACAAAAAAACATTTAATAATATCAATTACCGTGTCATATTTTCATATATTTGCAAAAAAAATTAATAAATCATGAATTTATGAGAAAGTATTACGCTTTTCTGTTATTTCTATCTTTCTTTTTTCAAAATCTGTGTGCCAAACAAATTACACTTGAGGAAGCGTTCGGTTTAGCGAATCGTTTCTTTGCTTCTGTGACTTCTGATCGTGGAAGTAACACACGTACAACCTCGTCTGTGTTGACTTTGGCTTATACATCTGTTATACCTGCTGATAGTAAGGATACGCGTGCTGTTTCAAGTTTGGGATTGCCGACTTACTATGTATTCAATGCCGATAATAACAGAGGTTTTGTGATTGTAGCTGCTGATGATCGTGCCCGTTCGATATTGGCTTATTCATTGACTGGTTCTTTTGGTTTGGAAAATCAACCTTTGCAGGTACGGCAATGGCTTAGTGGTTATGATATAGAGATTGCGCGTCTGTCGGAAGTTTCGTCTGTTCCGGAAATTGCTGGTATGGTAAGTCCTTATGCTGGTGATATAACTACACGCACTATGACTACGTCAGTTGTAGAGCCTTTGTTGGGTGATATTGTTTGGAATCAAGATACCCCCTTTAATAACGAATGTCCTTTTGATAAAAATTACAGTATGACTGCTCCTGTCGGTTGTGTAGCTACGGCAGCAGCTCAGATCATGAAATATTATAATTATCCTTTAAAAGGTAAAGGAACCAAAACTTATACTTGTAAGATTTTGAATAAACGGTTAAGCGTCGACTTTAGCAATACTACTTATGATTGGGTCAATATGTTGAGCGATTATAATGGAAAATATAGTGAGGCGCAAGCAAAAGCTGCCGCTATATTGTCTTATCATGTGGGGGTATCTTGTAATATGGATTATAGTGTTGAAGGTAGTGGTGCAACGGCCAAGGATATTGCTACCGGTCTTAAAAATTATTTTTCATATGATAATAATTTGGAATATATAGAACGTACTCATTTTAACGAGAGTGACTGGTCGGATTTTCTGAAGGCTGAGTTAAATGAGAAACGTCCTATCCTTTATTTTGGTGAAGGCCCCAGCGGAGGGCACGCATTTGTGTGTGATGGTTATGATGTCAATGGTTTCTTTCATTTTAATTGGGGATGGGGAGGCATTAGCAACGGATATTATCAGATTTCAGCACTTGAACCGCAAGATTTGGGTATTGGTAGCGGAATGGGAGCTTATAACCACTATCAGGCCATATTGATCGGTATTCAGCCGCCGAATGAATCTTCTACCCATCTGGCACGTGTACAGTTGAACGGAACTTTTAATATGCAGGAGACTGAAACAGCTCGGGAAGGAACCAATAAAGCAACCATCGGCTTTTTTAACTATGGTTTGCAGAGCTTTACCGGTGAGGTGATTTTAGGACTTTATAAAGATGAGACGTTATTGACAGTTCTGAGTAGTACTGCCGTAACTAAACTTAGTCCTTTGGGAGGTGGAACAAAAGGGTTCACTTTCGATGAGTTTTCTATTCCATCTTCAATAGAGAATGGTACCTATCGGTTGTTGGTAGCACAAAAAGAAAATGGTGTTTCGAACTATACTATTATGCTTACGCCAGTCAACTATCCGAATTATCATATTGTGGAAGTGACAGACAATAAGGTGAGCTACGTAAAACCGGAGTTTGAACCCCTGTTGAGTATGGTGAAAAAGCCGGAAATAATAAGTACGAAATTATATAAGGGTAGGAAAGCCACTTTCCGGGTGACCGTGAAAAATGACGGTGAAGAGTTCTATTCTTATATGGGTATTTTATTGCAAAAGAAGAGTCTTGACGAGGAGAAAGAACGTCAATATGTAGGTATGTTCCCTACGCGTATTCCAAAGGGAGCTACCCGTACATTTGAGTATAGCACCGATGCTATTGAAGTAAGTCCTGGTGACTATGACGTCGTGGTTGTTTGCGATGTTGATAATGCATGGAGTAATAGATGGTGGGATGCCATCGGACCTAATGAATTTAAGGTAACTGATGCTACGATATTGGATGAACCAGCCGATCCGGTTTATAAATTATGGAGCTCGGTAACGGCGGTTGCTCAGGATGGTTCTAACAATATTTATCCTAATAGTAATATTGTTGTTACTTCTAAGATAAAAAATAGTGGTGGATATGGCGATGGCTCATTCGCTTTGATCTTTTTTACTGACCAGAATCAGGTTGTAGGCAACTCCAATGTTGTAGAATTGTCTTTGGAAAAGAATGAAACAAAGGAAATACAAATCGTTCATAGATTAACTTATCCAGTAGGTCAATATGGTGTCTTACTGGCTTCTGTAGATGGGCAGTATGCAGATGCGTTATTACCGGAGTTTCTGAATCGGACGACATTCAGAATAATTCAGGATACAGGAATTGAAGAAACTGTAGTTGAAACGTCTGTTCTTTCTTGTTATGAGGATCAGGATATATTGTGCCTTGAGGCCGATTGTGAAATAGAAACTGTAAAAATGATAGATATATCGGGTAGAGTAGTACGTTCCGTTTCTGTCACCGGTGATAAGACTGAAATTCAGATAGGTGACTTACCTTCCGGACTTTATATGATTCAAGCCGGGACGACACAAGGAATACGGCATTGCAAGTGGATGAAGAAATGATATAAAAAAGGTCGCTTTAAGTGGCTTTTGCATCACATTTGAAGGGTATTGGAAGTTAAGGTCAGCTTCTGATACCCTTTTACTTATTGGAAAATAGAACGATATTAAGTTCTTGTTTGAATTTTCCTTTCAAAATAATATTGATCAGAATTTGAACAGACTCTGAACAGAACAGAGAATTTTAGTGAATGGTGTTTCCCATTCTTGGTATAGAACTGATTTATTTTTGTTTTTGCCGGTGAAGTTCTTCGTAAACTGCCGGATGAAGGAAATAACGTACATCTTTTCCTTCCGCCAAAGCATACCGGATAAAAGTAGAACTTATCTCAAAAGTAGGCGGGTTGACGATGCGCACATTGGCTGGGAGTAAGTCTTTATTTACGGGATATCCGGGACGGGGATAGACAAGTAATTGATTTTCGGCAATAATCCGTTCTGATTCGCGCCAACAACCGAATCTTTGCCAGTTGTCCGAGCCGATAATGAGATGAAATTCCCGATCGGGATAAGTTTCTTTCAAACAGTCCAGTGTATGTATTGTGTAAGAAGGACGGGGAAGATGAAATTCAAAGTCGGAGGCATGGAAGTGCGGATAGTCTCCGATGGCAAGCTGCACTAACCGGAGACGTAACTCATCCGGCCATAAGTCGACCGGTTTCTTTAGCGGGTTGTGAGGACTCACCACAAACCATACTTCATCTACCTCACCAAACTCACAAAGATAATTGGCTAAGGCAAGGTGTCCGATATGAATCGGGTTGAAAGAGCCACTGAAAATTCCGGTTTTTAATTTCTTCATAATCGCTGCTGAGGGATTATTAATAAAATATCCGCTAAAGAAGAATGTTTATTGATGGAGAGAGGGCTACTTATTTAGAAATTCTTTTATAACTTTTAGGGTTTCTGCTTTTGCTGCTTCCAAATCATCATTGATAATGACTTTATCAAATTTGGAAACAAAGCTTAATTCATATTCTGCTTTCGCCACACGATGTTCTATCACTTCCGGGGCATCTGTACCACGCCCTATAAGACGACGGCGCAACTCTTCTACACAGGGGGGCTGGATGAATAAAGATAAAGCCCGGTCTCCATAGAATTTCTTTATGTTGCATCCACCTACTACATCCACGTCGAACACCACATTTTGTCCGGCTTCCAATTGTTTTTCTACCTGGGCTTTCAGTGTGCCGTAGTAACGGTCTTTATATACTTCTTCATATTCCAGAAATTCGTTGTTTGAAATACGTTGGCGAAATTCATCGGGAGAAAGAAAGAAGTATTCCACTCCGTGTTTTTCTTCACCACGTGGTGGACGGCTGGTTGCTGAGATAGAAAATGCAAGATTTAAATTCTGCTTCAGCAGGTAATTGATAATGGTAGATTTGCCCGAACCTGATGGAGCGGAGAAGATGATTAATTTTCCGTTCATAGCGCTTTATTAATTGCCGGTTAGGAATTACAAACTACGAAAGGAGCAAGAAACTGTCTTTCTTTGAGTCCAGATACTACTTGCCATCCGTAGTTTGATAATTTATAACCGATTTACATTACATTCAGTACCTGTTCTTTTATCTGTTCCAATTCGTCTTTCATCTGAACTACGATCTTTTGCATTTCTGCATGATTGGATTTACTGCCCAATGTATTGATTTCACGGCCCATTTCCTGTGCAATAAAACCTAATTTTTTGCCCTGTCCGCTACCGCTTTCCATGGTGCTGATGAAATATTTCAAATGATTGCCGAGACGTTGTTTCTCTTCATTTACGTCCAGCTTTTCTATATAATAAATAAGTTCTTGCTCCAGACGGTTTTTATCGTAATCTACGCTCAATGTTTTTTCGAGAGCATCTGTTATGCGCTCTTTGACTTTTTCGACACGTTCTTTTTCATAGGGCGTGATAGATTCCAGTAAATGCGAGATATTGGCTATTTTTTCACGGAATTTCTTTTCCAGTGCGGCACCTTCCTGTTTTCTAAAATCTACCAAATGGCCGATTGCTTCCAGAACAGCCGCATGTACAGTGGTCCATTCCTCTTCGGTCAATTCTTGTGTCTCGGTCTTAGTTAGTACGTCCGGCATGCGGAGCAGAGTTTGAAACCAATCTGTAGGGACCGGGATACTGAGATTATCGGCAATGTCTTTTATTTGTTTATAGTAGCCTTCTACCAATGCCTGATTGATGGGTGTGGCACTTTCTGCACTCTCCTTTTTTTCTACCCAGAGGCTGAAATCTACTTTCCCACGTTCCAGAGTTCGTGATATTTCATTGCGGATCTCCATCTCTTTTTCACGGTATGCCGGAGCAATGCGGGCCGACAGATCCATTGCCTTACTGTTGAGCGATTTGATCTCTACATTTATTTTCTTTTCGGGAAGTTCGGCAGTTGCTTTGCCGTATCCCGTCATGGATTGTATCATAAAATCGATTGTTTTCTGCAAAAGTAAGAGATTATTTTAAGATTATTGCTTCAAAAAGGGAAAAATGTGTAGCTTCTCTAATCTAATAGCAAATTAATCTATTATTGAAAAGGAAATTTATATTGAATATTTAGGTATATGTATAATTAAGTAATCTCTCCTTCAGTCACACCTTTGAGGTCAAGTAGCAGGCCGATTCGTTTGTGCGGATCTGTTGTTTAACTGAGCAATCTTTCGGAGGTTGTGCGAAGGAAGCGATTATTCCCAAGTACGAAGAAGATATATAGTACTACAGCGCAGGTTACCCATGTGATGTTTGTATGTTGTTTATTTTATTTATTATAAAATAGTGCGTTAAGATAGATAAAAGATTTGTCTATGCGATGAATTTTAACTGAAATATGCTTTAATTTATGCGACAATGTGGTAATCTGAAAATAATCAGCTAAATTTGCATCAATTTAATAATCTGAAAATTATGTCGTGTATCTTACATATTGAGACCTCTACTGCTGTGTGTTCGGTAGCGGTAAGTGAAGACGGACAGACGATTTTTGTGCAGGAAGACATGAAAGGTCCTTCACACGCTGTGTCATTAGGGATTTTTGTTGACGAGGCTTTGTCGTTTATCGATAGTCATGCTATTCCGTTGGATGCGGTAGCAGTGAGTTGTGGTCCGGGATCGTATACGGGGCTTCGTATCGGAGTTTCGATGGCTAAGGGGATTTGTTATGGACGGAATGTTCCGTTGATAGGTATACCGACACTGGAGGTGTTGTGTGTTCCGGTATTGTTATATCATGAATTGCCGGAAGACGCTTATCTCTGCCCGATGATCGATGCCCGCCGGATGGAGGTATACGCAGCTGTTTATGATCGTGCCTTGAATGTGGTGCGCGATATTTCGGCAGATATTGTTGATGAGAATTCTTATCTTGATATATTGAATGAGCATCCGGTTTATTTTTTCGGTAACGGTGCTGCCAAGTGCCGGGAAAAGATAACGCATCCGAATGCGCACTTTATCGATGATATTCATCCGTTGGCCAAAATGATGTTTCCGCTCGCTGATAAGGCGATGGCAAAGCAAGATTATAAGGATGTGGCTTATTTTGAGCCTTTTTATCTGAAAGAGTTTGTGGCTTCTCTTCCCAAAAAGTTATTGTAGAGTTTATGTTTTTCCCTCTTTAATTCTATTAATTTTTTAATTCATTTATATGCAGTATAACACTCAACAGAAAAGAATGCCGCTTCCCGAGTATGGGCGGAGTATCCAGAATATGGTAGATCATGCATTGACAATTCAAGACCCGGCAGAGCGTCAACGTTGTGCAAATACTATCATCAATATTATGGGGAATATGTTTCCTCATTTGAGAGATGTACCCGATTTCAAGCATAAACTATGGGATCATTTAGCTATCATGGCTGATTTTAAACTGGATATAAAATATCCTTACGAGATAATTCGTGAAGAGAATTTGGGTACGAAGCCTGATTCGATCCCTTATCCCAGTACCAAAATGCGTTATCGTCATTATGGCCGTACTCTGGAGGTGTTGATAAAGAAAGCATGCGAATTTCCGGAAGGCGATGAGAAGAGAAATCTGGTTGCTCTTATTTGTAATCATATGAAGAAGGATTATATGGCTTGGAATAAAGATACGGTAGATGACCGCAAGATAGCCGAAGATCTGGATGAACTTTCCGGAGGAAAACTCCGGATGGATGATGACATTATTCGTTTGATGGCGGAACGGCTTGCACAGAATTATCGTCCGAAAGTGAATTACAATAATAATCGGAATAATAATCAGAGAAGGAAGTATTGATTAGTAGTCAGTAATTAGTAGTTAGTAGTTAGAATTTAGTAGTTAGGAGATAGAATCTATGCAGCATGTTGTTTGAATTACTGCTAACCACTAACTTCCAGCTACTAACTACTAAATTCTAACTACTAACTTCCAGCTACTAACTACTAAATTCTAACTACTAACTACTAACCACATGGCTTCATTTGTAATTGAAGGAGGGCACAAGCTGTGCGGAGATATCCATCCGCAAGGTGCTAAGAACGAGGTGTTGCAGATTATTTGTGCAACGTTGCTTACGGCAGAAAAAGTGACGGTAAATAATATTCCCGATATTCTGGATGTCAATAATCTCATTCAATTGATGAGGGATATGGGAGTTACGGTTGCAAAAGAGGGAATCGATACGTATAGTTTTCAGGCGGAAAACGTGGATCTCGCTTATTTGGAAAGTGATGAGTTTCTAAAGAAATGTTCCAGTTTGCGTGGTTCGGTGATGTTGATCGGTCCGATGGTTGCCCGTTTTGGTAAGGCAATGATTTCTAAACCGGGAGGAGATAAAATTGGTCGTCGTCGGTTGGATACACACTTTGTCGGTATTCAAAGCTTGGGAGCGGATTTTAGATATAATGACGAACGGGGTGTTTATGAGATCACAGCCGATAGGCTAACAGGAACTTACATGCTGCTGGATGAGGCTTCTGTGACAGGAACGGCCAATATCGTGATGGCTGCTGTGTTGGCAAAGGGAACGACCACTATTTATAACGCTGCTTGTGAGCCTTATTTACAGCAACTTTGCAAGATGCTGAACCGGATGGGGGCGAAAATCAAGGGCATTGCTTCCAATCTTCTCACGATTGAAGGAGTAGAAGAATTGCATGGAACACAACATACCGTATTGCCTGATATGATTGAGGTAGGCAGTTTTATCGGTATGGCTGCCATGACAAGAAGTGAGGTTACCATAAAGAATGTTTCTTATGAAAATTTAGGCATCATTCCTGAAAGTTTCCGTCGTTTGGGTATCAAATTGGAACAGCGTGGGGATGATATTTATGTTCCTGCACAGGAGAACTATCAGATCGAGTCATTCATCGACGGTTCTATTATGACTATTGCCGATGCTCCGTGGCCCGGCCTTACACCGGATTTACTCAGTGTGTTGCTGGTGGTGGCTACTCAGGCCAAAGGCAGTGTGCTGATTCATCAGAAGATGTTTGAGAGTCGCTTGTTTTTTGTGGATAAGTTGATTGATATGGGTGCACAGATTATTCTTTGTGATCCGCATCGTGCCGTTGTCATCGGACACAACCACGGGTTTAAATTGCGTGGCGGTAATATGACTTCACCCGATATTCGTGCCGGTATTGCGTTGCTGATTGCTGCAATGAGTGCAGAAGGTATCAGCCGTATTCATAATATCGAGCAGATAGACCGGGGGTATCAGAATATTGAAGGGCGTCTGAATGCTATCGGTGCCAGAATAACGCGTATATGATAAGAAAAGAAGAAGTATATAAAATAGGAATTTTCAATAAACCCCATGGTATACACGGTGAATTGTCATTCACCTTTACGGACGATATTTTTGATCGTGCCGATTGCGACTACCTTATTTGTCTGCTTGACGGTATTTTCGTTCCCTTTTTTATGGAAGAATATCGTTTTCGTTCGGATTCTACCGCTTTGGTAAAGCTCGAAGGGGTGGATACGGCCGAACGTGCCCGTATGTTTACGAATGTGGATGTCTACTTCCCGATAGGGCATGTAGATGAAGCGGACTCGGGAGAGCTTTCCTGGAACTTCTTTGCCGGTTTTCGCATGGAGGATGTGAATCATGGTGTATTGGGTGAAGTGGTGGAGGTAGACAACTCTACGGTCAATACCCTTTTTGTAGTAGAATGTTCTGACGGGGAAGAACTGTTAGTACCTGCACAAGAGGAGTTTATTGTCGGTATCGATCAGAAACATAGACTTATTACAGTAGATCTACCGGAGGGATTATTGAATCTTGACGAACTTGAAGAAGAATAAAATCTGTGTTAATCTGTGTAATCTGTAATAGAAAGAATTAGTGAAATGCTTACATTTGTACGCTATACGATGAAATAATGCCAAAGAAGAAACGTAGTAAAGCCTTTTGGAACAATATAAAGTTCAAGTATAAACTCACTATCATCAACGAGAATACTCTTGAAGAGGTAGTGGGGCTTCGTGTATCTAAACTGAACGGCCTTTCGGTATTGCTTTCTGTATTGACGTTTCTTTTTGTAATAGCTGCCGTCATTATTACTTTTACCCCTTTACGCAACTATCTGCCCGGATATATGAACAGTGAAGTCCGTGCACAGGTTGTAGAAAACGCTTTGCGTGTGGATTCTCTGCAACAGTTGGTCGACAGGCAAAATCTGTATATAATGAATATTCAGGATATTTTCAGTGGGAAAGTGCGGATCGATTCTGTGCAAAGTATGGATACGTTGACAGCTATGCGTAAAGATACTCTTATGGAACGCACCAAGCGTGAGGAAGAATTTCGCCGTAAATACGAGGAAACTGAAAAATATAACCTTACTTCCATTACTTCACAACCGGATGTGAACGGACTGATTTTTTATCGTCCTACGCGTGGGATGATTTCTGATCACTTTGATGCCGAAAAGAGACATTATGGAACGGATATTGCCGCCAATCCCAATGAAAGCGTGCTTGCTACGCTGGATGGTACGGTGATATTGAGTACCTATACTGCCGAGACGGGTTATTTGATAGAAGTGCAGCATAATCAGGATTTTGTATCCGTTTATAAACATTGCGGCTCTTTATTGAAGCGCGAAGGGGATAAAGTGCAGGCCGGAGAAGCGATTGCTCTGGTGGGGAATAGCGGAACTCTTACTACGGGGCCTCATTTGCATTTCGAATTGTGGCACAAAGGGCGTGCAGTAAATCCCGAAAAGTACATTGTATTCTAACCATGAATAAGGAAATTAAAAAGAAACAAATCGTCATTCTTGGCTCTACGGGCTCTATTGGTACGCAAGCCCTGCAGGTAGTCGAAGAACACCCCGAATTGTACGAGGTGTATGCGTTGACAGCTAACAATAAAGTGGACCTGCTGATTGCACAGGCCCGGAAATTCCAGCCCGAAGCGGTTGTTATAGCCAACGAAGAGAAATACGGCCGGTTGAAAGAGGCGTTAAGTGATTTGCCGATCAAGGTATATGCCGGTGCGGAAGCAGTGTGTCAGATAGTAGAATCCGGTCCTGTGGATATTGTGCTGACAGCCATGGTAGGGTATGCCGGATTGAAGCCGACCATAAATGCCATTCGTGCCCGTAAAGCTATCGCCTTGGCCAATAAGGAGACGCTGGTGGTGGCAGGCGAGTTGATTAATGAGTTGGCACAGCAGTATCGTACCCCTATTCTGCCTGTGGATTCCGAACATTCCGCAGTCTTTCAGTGTTTGGCCGGAGAGGTGGGAAATCCGATTGAAAAAGTGATATTGACTGCTTCCGGAGGTCCGTTTCGTACCTATACTATGGAACAGTTGCAGACGGTAACCAAAACTCAGGCGTTAAGGCATCCGAACTGGGAGATGGGGGCTAAGATAACGATCGATTCGGCTTCGATGATGAATAAAGGTTTCGAGGTGATTGAGGCAAAATGGTTGTTCGGGGTACAACCCGGTCAGATAGAGGTGGTGGTACATCCGCAATCCGTTATTCACTCGATGGTGCAATTTGAAGACGGTGCCGTGAAGGCGCAGTTGGGTATGCCTGATATGCGTTTGCCCATTCAATATGCATTTTCATATCCCGACCGTGTTTGCTCTTCATTCGACCGGCTTGATTTTGCCAAGTGTACGAGCCTTACTTTTGAGCAGCCTGATACGAAACGTTTCCGTAATCTTTCTTTAGCTTATGAAGCGATGTACCGTGGTGGAAACATGCCCTGTATTGTCAATGCTGCCAATGAAATGGTGGTTGCCGCTTTTCTGCGTGATGAAATCGGCTTCCTTGCCATGAGTGATGTAATTGAACAAACAATGGGACGTGCTTCATTTGTACAGGTCCCGACTTATGATGACTATGTGGCAACCGATGCAGAGGCTCGCCGCATAGCTACCGAATTTATTGTAAATTGTAAATTGTAAATAAACCGATGGAAACATTTTTAATTCGTGCCCTCCAGTTGATAATGAGCCTTTCGCTGCTTGTTATTATACACGAAGGGGGACATTTTCTCTTTGCCCGTCTTTTTAAAGTACGGGTCGAAAAGTTTTGTTTATTCTTTGACCCTTGGTTCACTCTTTTTAAGTTCAAACCCAAGAAGAGTGATACTGAATATGCTGTTGGCTGGTTGCCGTTGGGAGGATATGTCAAGATCTCCGGGATGATAGACGAGTCGATGGATACCGAACAGATGAAACAACCTGAAAAACCGTGGGAATTTCGTTCTAAACCGGCTTGGCAGAGATTGTTGATAATGGTGGGTGGTGTACTTTTCAACTTTCTGTTGGCGCTGTTCATTTACTCCATGATTCTTTTTACTTGGGGAGACCAGTATATAAAGATACAGGAGGCACCTTTGGGAATGCAGTTTAATGAAACAGCCAAGGCTGTGGGCTTTGTGGATGGTGATGTACTGCTTTCTGCCGATGGTGTTGAATTTCTTCGCTATGATGCCGATCTGTTGAGTCAGATTGCCGATGCGCGTGAAGTAAGCGTGCTTCGCGGTGGACAGAAAGTGTCTGTATACATTCCTGAAGATATGATGCAGCGTTTGATGGCCGATAGTGTGCGTTTCGCCGATTATCGTGTGCCTTATGTGGTAGATAGTTTATCGGTTAATTCACAAGCGGCTCTTGCAGGATTGATGCCGGGCGATAGTGTGATCGCCCTGAATGGAGCGCCCATTTCCTATTATGAATTTTTGGAAGAGATGGGAAAACGTAGGAAGAACGCTGCTGCTCTGGAAAAGGAGGGAGTCGACCCCCGTCAGATAACATTGACCTATGTTCGTAAAGGGGTAATGGATACGTTGACAATGAGTACCGATTCCACTTTTCGTATCGGTGTCTATGCGCGGTCTCTGAGTCGTGTAATGCCGATGGTGACTAAAGAATATGGTTTCTTTGAATCCTTCCCGGCCGGTGTGCAGTTAGGGGTGAAAACCTTGAAAGGGTATGTTGGAAATATGAAATATGTTTTTTCTAAAGAAGGAGCCAAGCAATTGGGTGGTTTCGGTACAATCGGAAGTATCTTCCCGGCTACTTGGGACTGGCATCAGTTCTGGTATATGACGGCATTCTTATCCATAATTCTTGCATTTATGAATATTCTGCCTATTCCGGCATTAGATGGTGGGCATGTATTATTCCTTATCTATGAGATTGTAGCCCGCCGTAAGCCCAGTGATAAATTCATGGAATATGCGCAAATGGTAGGCATGTTCTTGCTTTTCGGGTTGTTGATATGGGCTAATTTCAATGATGTATTGAGATTCTTCTTTTAAAACAGAGAGCGATTTAACAGAAATCGAATAACAAATCCCACAGAGTAAATTTCCGTATAGAAAAACTCTGTGGGATTTGTCGTTTGATGGGGTATTGAAACGGGGCTTTATATTTGTAGCATTTTCTTTTCTCTTTCCAGATCCGATTCATTGAGTTGTGGTGAAGGTACGGTGCATGTTTTTATATAGTCACCTTTTTGGCAGGTATAGTTGTAATATACTTCGAGTTCGGGAGTCAGTTCGGCCCGTGGTACAATTTTTCCTTCCATTTTCAAGAAGTCATTAATGGCGGTACTGTCTGATTGTTTCATCATTACAATCCGGCGGGCGATTGGGTTATGATTGTAATCCAGGCATAAATACAGTCCTTTCAGCATATTGGGATATTCGTAATGCGGGAGTTGCAGATAGATGGTTACCATGGCGAATTGCGGCAGATCGCGTTCATTAAATATCAGATAGGAGTTTTGATGATTATTGATAATACCGCTGCCCCAATGTATTGATTTGTATGCGTTGATCATACCTACTTTTACATAGCCGTTATTGTCTGAGGCACAGATAATATACGGCTCTATTTTCAGACTGTCTGTAGAGGATGACAAGCTGTAGCTCAAGTAAATGCCACTGTAATTGAATACTTCCTGTACAGATTCTTTCATCTGTTCTTCCAATAGTTTCAGCAATGGGTTTCCGGAAGCGTCTTCCCGATGTTCCGGTTCCATTTCCATGAGAAGCAACTTTGTGGAGTTTAAATTACCGAGCAGGCGTTTTTTGGATACGTTGTTTACAAGTGCCAACGCTTCGTCCAGTGCCTCTTCGGAAGTATGTGTGTGTAGCAATTCCATATATGTGGGAAGTACGCTTGAGTATAAAGCAGAGAGTACACTGGGAGCCATATCTATCCGGTCTGCAATATCTTTCATTTTTACTCCGTTATTCCGGAGATATTCTATTCGTTTGTAGATTTCTATGAGTTCGTTCATCTGTTCTGAAATGCTTATACTGATTTTTGTTGCAAATTAAACACGGTTGTGTTATGTTTTTGTTGCATGAATATTACATTAATGTTTCTATCAAAGGGGATATGAATATAAATGAAATGAATCCTATAAATTCATTTTTGTTCTTGTGTGCCTGTCCTAATTTTGCACCGGAAACAAAAAATGATACATATGAATTTCAAAGAAAAACTATCGCCATCGGCACAACGAAAAATTTCCGATATCCTGTTTATTCTCTATGCCGGAGGTGCGGCTTTACTTTCTTACTCCTTAGTCTATGCTTTGCGCAAACCATTTACTGCTGCCACGTTTGATGGGATGGAACTGTTCGGGATGGATTATAAAATCGCGACCAGTATTATTCAGATATTTGGCTATATGGTATCTAAATTCATAGGAATTAAGTTGATTTCCGAACTGAAAAGAGAAGGACGTTTGAAATTTATTCTTGTCTCCGTATTCATTGCCGAACTTTCTTTGGTGCTTTTCGGATGTTTGCCCCGTCCGTTGAATGTATTGGCTTTGTTTTTCAACGGTCTTTCTTTAGGATGTATGTGGGGTGTTATTTTTAGTTTCCTGGAAGGGAGGCGGGTTACCGATTTGTTGGCCTCTCTTTTCGGATTGAGCATTGCAGTGAGTAGCGGGACTGCCAAGTCAATCGGTCTTTTTGTTGTGAATACACTTGGTGTGAGCGAATTTTGGATGCCTGCATTGATCGGTGCTGTTGCTTTACCTTTGCTTGCCGGGCTGGGATGTATTCTTAATAATCTTCCCAAACCAACGGCCGAAGACCGGGCGCAACGTGTAGAGAGGGTGACACTGAACAATAAGCAACGATGGGAGGTGTTCCGTAGCTTTGCTCCTGTATTGACAATTCTCTTTTTTGCAAATTTGTTTTTGACTGTACTGCAAGATGTGAAGGAGGATTTTTTAGTGAAGATTATCAATGTCGATGCTGCCGGTCTTTCTTCATGGGCATTTGCCAAAGTAGATGGTGTGGTGACTTTGATTATTCTGGCTGTATTTGCATCATTGGCGTTGATGAAAAGTCATATAAAAGTATTATCCGCCTTATTGGTGATGGTCATCATAGGAGCGGTGACCTTGAGCTTTGTTGCTTTCAATTATGATAGTTTACAGCTTCCGCCGTTGGTCTGGCTGTTTATCCAAAGTCTTTGCCTTTATTTTTCTTATCTTAGTTTCCAGACTATTTTCTTTGACCGTTTCATCGCGTGTTTCCGGATAAAGGGAAATGTGGGATTCTTTATTGCAATGATCGACTCCATCGGATATACGGGTACGGTATTGGTATTGGTCTGCAAGGAGTTCTTTAATCCGGATCTTAATTGGCTCGAATTTTATAATACGATGGCGGGAACGGTGGGTGCCGTTTGTTGCGTGGCTTTTACAATCTCCTTGATATATCTCTGGCAACGATACAGAAAAACAGTTCCTTTCTATGAACAGAAGAAATATTCTCTCGATCATTCGTCTCTTTTGGTCGGATGAACTGGAAAAACGATGATTAAATAAATATTTAAATAGAAATAAGAATGAAGAAAATCGAATGTATAATTATGGATTGGGCCGGAACGGCAGTTGATTACGGATGTTTTGCTCCGGTAGCCGCTTTTATGAAGGCTTTTGCAGAGAAAGGGCTTTCTATCGATGTGAAACAGACTCGTAAGCCGATGGGATTACCTAAAATCCAGCATATCCGTGAATTGTTGACAATGCCCGAGGTGAATGAACAGTTCATATCCCGTTATCAGCGTAGCTGGGCCGAAGAAGATGTGGTAGAATTGAACCGGCTTTTTGAGGAATATCTTTTTGCTTCTTTGGAAGAGTATACCGATCCTATTCCCGGTGTTATCCCTACGCTTGAAAAGTTGCGTACCGAAGGTTTGAAAATCGGTTCTACTACCGGATATACCCGTGAAATGATGGATGTTGTTCTTCCTGCTGCTTTAGCGAAAGGATACTGTGTAGATTATTGCGCTACTCCGAATTTTCTTCCTGCCGGGCGTCCGGCTCCTTATATGATTTTTGAGAATATGATTAAACTCGGTGTTCCTTGTCTCGATACGGTTGTGAAAGTGGGTGATACGATCGCTGATATAAAAGAGGGTGTGAATGCCAAGGTGTGGAGTGTGGGCGTCATTCTCGGCAGTAATGAAATGGGACTTACTGAGGAGGAAACAGATAACTTGACTGCCGATGAACTAGAGGATCGTATGGTTGAGGTAAGAAACCGTATGCTTGAAGCCGGTGCCTCTTATGTAATCCGTAATATCGAAGAATTACCAGCACTTATTCAAACTATAAATTTAAAAATGAATACATTATGAGACCATATTTATTATTAACTCCCGGACCGTTGACAACTTCAGATAGTGTAAAAGAAACCATGATGACCGATTGGTGTACTTGGGATGAAGATTATAACTTACATATTGTTCAGGAATTGCGTAAAGAACTGCTTGGAATAGCTACCAAGACTCCCGAAGAATATACTACCGTACTTCTGCAGGGAAGTGGTACTTATTGTGTAGAGGCTGTGATTGGGGCTACTATCGGTAAGAATAACAAATTATTGATTTGCAGTAATGGCGCATATGGCGATCGTATGGGGAACATTGCCGAATATTATCATCTGGATTATGACATGCTTGCCTTTGAGGAAACGGAACAGGTTTCTGTGGAGTATGTGGATGACTATCTGAGTAATAATTCTGATATTACGCATGTGGCTTTTGTACATTGCGAAACTACTACCGGTATTCTCAATCCGATAAAAGAACTTTCTCATGTGGTAAAAATGCATGGTAAAAAGTTGATCGTGGATTGTATGAGTAGTTTTGGAGGTATACCTTTGGATGTACATGAATTAGGCATTGATTTTTTAATCAGCAGTTCCAATAAATGTATTCAAGGGGTTCCCGGATTCGGTTTTATCATTGCTCGCCGTTCCGAATTGATGCACTGTAAAGGAGTCGCCCGTTCGCTGTCTTTGGATATTTATGATCAGTGGGAAACGATGGAGAAAGGTAATGGAAAATGGCGTTTTACATCTCCCACTCATGTGGTGCGTGCATTCAAGCAAGCGTTGACGGAGTTGATTGCCGAGGGAGGGGTAGAGGCCCGTTATGCCCGTTATTGCGAAAATCACCGGATATTGGTAGACGGAATGCGTTCTTTGGGTTTTAAAACATTACTTGAAGATGCCATTCAATCTCCTATCATCACTTCTTTTCTTTATCCAAAGGCTGGTTTTGATTTCAAATCATTCTATATGGCATTGAAATCCAAAGGATTCGTTATTTATCCGGGAAAAATATCAAAGGCAGATACTTTCCGTATCGGAAATATCGGAGATGTATACCCGGAAGATTTCAAACGGCTGGTAGAGACAGTGAAAGAGACCGAATATTAAGGGAGAGAAGGATATAACTTTTCTCCAGATACAGAACAGAGATTAGGTAAACAAGGATTCCGGCTGAGTTTTTTCGGATAACCGGCCGGGATTCAAAACAGCTCTCAAGATAATGCCGGATTAAGATAGAAACAGATACTTGGTGAAAGAATGCAGTATCCTCTTTTTTGATGAAGATCAAGCTTTTATCTACTGCTTTTTAGGTGGATAAGTCTTACCTTTGTACAAAATAGATTCATGAGATGTTATGATAAAGAATATTGTATTTGATTTTGGTGGTGTCATTGCCGATATAGATCGCGACAAAGCGGTTCAGGCCTTTGTGAAGTTAGGGTTGAAAGATGCGGAAACCCGTTTGGATAAGTATCATCAGACCGGTATTTTTCAGGAACTGGAAGAGGGTAAATTGAGTGCAGACGGTTTTCGGGAAAAATTGGGAGAGCTATGTGGCCGGGAATTGTCGGCAGAAGAGACCAGGCAGGCTTGGTTGGGCTTTTTCACAGGAGTCGATGTGCATAAACTGGATTACATACTGGAATTGAGAAAGTCTTATCGTGTCTATATTTTGAGTAACACCAATCCTTATGTGATGTCATGGGCATGTAGTCCGGAGTTTTCTTCTCAGGGAAAGTCTTTGGCGGATTATTGCGACAAGTTGTATTTATCTTATCAGTTAGGTTGTACAAAACCGGATAAGGGAATTTTTTATCATATGTTGGAAGATAGTGGGATGGTACCTTCGGAAACTCTTTTCGTAGACGATGGAGATTCGAATGTACGCGTCGGCAAGGAGTTGGGCATGCATACGTTCAAGCCTAAGAATGGTGTTGACTGGCGGGAAGAATTGTCCCGGTTATTATCCGGTTTGTAAAGTTACTGTTTCCTGCGTCGGTAAATAAGGTTCTGTATCGGACTATATGCGGAATAAAACTCTGGAATGTAATTATATATGATATGTGAAGAGGAGTCTGACAGAGTGATACGGAATGAAAATATACAACAAATAAGGAACTCGGTAAAGTGTTGTGAATTAATGTTTTAATAATTACTGTTTTCCCTCTACGAGAAAGAATTCGAAACTCTACGAGGAACGATCCGAAACTCTACGAGAAACAGGCCGTTCTTCGTAGAGAAATTAGTCCTTCGTTTTTAATGTTTTACAATGGGCCTGAGTCGGTAAGAATAAATTGTTGTTTTATTTTGTAAATAGAAAAAGACAGGAGGATGGATATCTCTGTTTTTACACCTCTTGAAAAATGAATTTTTTTAGCGATGCAGCCGGATAATTCTTTGATTACTGCTTCCTCTGAATTCCAGATGAGGGGAATAGAGCGCTTGTATAAATCGTCCTTCTACAAGAACATCAATATAAGGTAGTGCGGCTGCTAATCTGGGATGTGCCTGTACTTCTTCGTAGGTATATCCCGTATAGCACCAGATATTTTGATGAGTCTCTTCTTTAATTCTCTTTACCAAAAGAAAAAATGCTTCGGGATTATAAAAAGGGTCACCTCCGGAGAAAGTAACTCCATCCAATAATGGATTTGCATTTATCTCACGGATAATTTCCATGATGCGTTCTTCCGTCAGTTCCTCTCCCGCGCACGGATTCCAACTTTCCGGATTGTGGCATCCGGGGCAGTGATGACTGCATCCGGCTAAATAAATGGAATATCGGATGCCTTCACCATCAACTATTGTTTCGGGATAGGTGTATAATAAGTTGAAAGTTGAAAGTTGAGAGTTGAAAGTTGTCATGAGGCCTTATTTTAGTTGAAAGCTTTTTATAGTTGAAAGTTGAGAGTTGAAAGTTGAAAGTTAGCTGCGCTGCCACACTGCATAGTAACTTTCAACTTTCAACTCTCAACTTTCAACTTATAAAGCTGAAAGCTTTATAAATGTTTTACTCTGTCTCTTTCCTCTGCCCTTTTAGCGGAATTCCAAGAGCTTAAATCTCCGGTCAGATATCCGGTGATGCGGCGCATGCGCAGGATATTCTCACTTTGGCATACCGGACATTTATCGTAAATTACCCCTTTGTAGCCGCAATTGTGACAAGTGTCTACCGGATGGTTGATGGAACCGTAGCCGATGCCTTCGTCATGCATTACTTTTACGATCTTGGCAATGGCCCTTACATTCTTTTGCGCTTCACCGTCCAATTCTACATATGTGATATGCCCTCCGCGTGTGATGGCATGGAAAGGAGCTTCACGTTTGATTTTCTCTACAATGCTGATAGGTTCTTTTACGTCCACGTGGAAAGAATTCACATAGTAGTCATTGTCGGTTACTCCTTCGATTTTTCCGTATTTACGACGGTCCATGCGGGTGAAGCGACCGGATAGTCCTTCGGCGGGAGTTGCCAGTACAGAATAGTTCAGGTTGTACTTCGCTTTATATTCGTCCACTACCTTATTCATTTCCATGATGGCTTCGTACAGGGTGTTCCATGCTTTATCATTATGACCGTGACCCTGACCGTAGAGTGCTACCATTGCATTGTGTCCGCCAATAAAACCGATACCTAACGTACCACTACGTAAAATATCTCCTACTTCTTCGTTCGGGTTTAATGCACCTCCTCCTTTCCATACATCATTACCCATCATGAATGGGAATTGACGTGCTAATGCCGTACGCTGGTATTGATAGCGGGCATAAAGCTGATCAGCTACCAAGGTGGCTGTTTCATGTACCGACTCTATAAATATTTCTTTAGCTTTCAACTCGATGGCATCTTGGTTGCGCTTGTCTTCGATGATGCTTTCTGCCTTGATACGGGCTTCAATAGCGAGACGGGGCATGTTTAAAGTAGTGAATGAAAGATTGCCGCGTCCTAATGAAGACTTTTCTCCGGCCACATTTTCAAATACACGGGTACGGCAGCCCATCGTTGCTAATTCGTAACGATATCGTTTCGGATCGTTGATATTCCATTTTTCGTTTTGATTGAACGGGGCGTCTAAAAACATGAAGTTGGGGAACAGTGCTTTTGCGGTAGTCCGGCAAGCTTTTAAGAACAGGTCGAAATTAGGAGCGCTGAAAGTCATGCGTCCTTCTTCGGCCGCTTCAAAATCCGTCATTGCTTTCTGATAATCTTCTTCCGAATAGGATACTCCGTCTTTCACTTTGAATATCTGAATAGGAAATACCGGAACTTCTCCACGGGTGCCTAACCCTTCGATAGTAGCTTTTAACAGTTCTTCAATCACCATGCGTCCTTCGGCGGAAGTATCCGTTCCGTAATTGATGGAGCTGAATACCACCTGATTGCCTCCGCGCGAGTGCATTGTATTCAGATTATGGATAAAACCTTCCATAGCCTGATGGGTATCTTTCCGGGTTTGCTGATAAGCTTTTTCAATGACGCGTGCCAGATGTTCCTTGTCTATATTGATTTGAAGGGCGGTGAGTGCCATGCGCAGTGTTTCACGTTCCAGTTCGTTGGTCTTGATAGAGGGCAGATGTTCTTCGATCAAGGCGCGGATTGCTTTTTCTTCCACTGCGGTATTGGTTTCCATCGCGATATAGAAGCTGATAAAAGAACTCAGGTGTTTGCGGAATGATTTATTTACTCCCTTTGCCATGAAAAAGTCAAATGCCGGGATGGCTTGTCCGCCATGTTGTTCGTTCTGATTGGTTTGGAAGATGATAGTTGCCAATGTGGCATAACTTTGGATGCTTTGCGGGGTACGTATGCTGCCGTTTTTGGTACGGAATCCACGTTCGAAAAGATCGTCCATGTCATACTGGATACAAGTAGTGGTCTTTGTAGGGTAGTAGTCCAGATCATGTATATGGATATCCCCCAATTGATGTGCTTCTGCAAATCGCTTGGGCAGTAAGTATTTATACGTGTAATCTTTGGTCACTTCAGAAGCGAAAGTCATCATTTGACCTGCCGGAGTATGGCTGCTCATATTGGCATTGCTCAAGTTCACGTCATTCTTGTCGATAGCGACAATTCCGTCCATGACATGCTTCATCTGTGTTTTTTTATCGCGTTCCGTATTACGCCATTCGCGATAGATGATGTACTTTTTGGCAACTTCGGGCCGTACTTTCATTAATTCTTTTTCCACCAAGTCTTGAATTTCTTCTACAGTGATGGTAGGATTGGAAAAGCGGCTGATGACATTCATGGTAATATCCGCTACGAGCTGTTGCTCGTCAGTGATACCGGAGGCACTGAACGCTTTGCTTATAGCGTTCTTGATCTTACTAATAGAGAAATCTTCTCTTTTACCATCACGTTTGATGATACAAATTTCAGCGTAGTTCATAACTTTAACTCCCGAAAGTAATTTATAAATTAAACAATTAGATAATTTACTATTTACGATTAGCGTAACTCTGATGATCGATCGTCAATCGTGAAATGGTAAATCTGTCCGGCCGGTCTTCTGACTTATCTCTCCTTCGCAACGCCTTCCCACGATGAAACTCGCAGTGGCATAGTGTGCGGATTCTCAGAGAATTACAGCAGCGGGTACTGTCGCCGATTTGCACAGCGTTCCCTTTTGACTAAACCTCTTTTTAGCTCCGGAACGGGGACAAAGATAGTAGAATTACTTGTAGGTTGGTTAGCTTTTAACATTAAAATTCGGGAAACTTTTCTTTCTTCTTGATACAGAAAGTTTTCCGTTTTGGAAAACTTTTAAGAGGAAAACTTAAACAGGTTCTCAGTTTTATAAGATCAACCAAATTGCAATAATATGACCTATACTGCCACCCAGGCAGAAGAGATGGAATACTGAATGCATGTAGGGTTTGCGCAATGAATAGAATATGGCTCCGATGATATAAGATACTCCTCCACCGATGAGCCACCAGAAAGCGGAGGATGCCCCTATTTCTGAAAGACAGCCCATTAGCGGTTTTAATGCTATCAGGATGGAGGCGCCCATTCCGACATAGCAGCATGTTTCCAGATTACTGTGTTCTTTTAGTTTTTTGAAACTAAGGATAAAACCGATAAGGGCGGATAACCAGACAAATGCAAAGATGCCCCAGCCCCATCCGCCGGCATTGCGCATCACCAGCAAGGTGAAAGGGGTATAGGTACCTGCAATGTGCAGATAGATGGCTCCGTGATCAAATTTCCGTAATAATTCTTTCGTCGTTCCCGGAGCGGAAGCATGATACCAGGTAGAACTGATATAAGAGGATAACATTCCCGCCAAATAGACAGAAACGCAGGCAACGGCCCAGTGGGGATCGTTGCCTGCGGCTGCTTTTATCAATAAGAAGTATCCTGCTATGATTCCTAACAGAATACCGGCTCCATGACTCAGTGTGTTGGCGAGCTCTTCACCATGTGTATATCGATGATTGTTCAATGTCGTATCTTTATTGGTTTCGGTTGTAAAGGTACTCCATTTTTCCAAAACAACAGGCTCTTATTCTTTCTTTAGAATAATTTTGCTGCTGTATTGTGCCGCTATCTGTTTACGGAATTCAAGAAAATCTTTATAAATCTCTTTAGGATAAATTCCCCGGTGCATCAATAAGCGATGTATGATACATATTTCTTTGTCCTTTATCATTAAGGAAGAACTAAAACTTCCGAAGCTGCTTGTTACTTGGCAAGTCTTGGGGAGAGATTCGATAGTATATCCTTCCGGTATTTGCAGGCAAATACTGTCTGTATCCAAATAGCCGTAATTTATATGGATATCCTGTACACGTTGTTTAAGATCGGGCGTTGTAAATCCTTTACGGAAGATGTTGGCCGGGATAAACAATCGATTTCCTGTTTTATTTCCGTATTGTTCCGTTTCGATCGTATATTGGATATCGATCATGGGAATGACTTCTTTGGCTTCGTTGATTTGTATATTGTTTATATTAGCCTGTATCAGATTGATGCCGGAACGTAAATAATCTTTCCGGTGTGACGGTTCGAGCCTGGTGATACCTGCCATACTTTCATATTGAAACAAACGAGAGATTCCGCTGGCTTTTATCTTTGCTCCTCCGGTAGGAGTGAGAGTGACAGAAGCGTTAGTTGTTTGCGTATTTAACGAATCGGGATAGGAGGGCAGGCGGCACATAATCCCTCCTTCTTTTGTAATCAATAGAGCATCATGTCCGGCAATACCGCTATGTACATATCCGAATGGTAGCTGCGGATTGGTGCATTCCAACCAAAGCGTATCTTCCGGGAGCGGAACCTGCAGGATGGCATGATTCATTTCGACACTGGAAAAATCAGGCAGTAGCCGTTCGTTGTCAGTACTGATTACAGTATAAACAGACGGGATACCCAGTTCCTTCAACATGGCGTGGGTGTAATTGGATAATCCTTTACAGTCACCGAATCCTGCCCGGCAGACATCGGAAGCGGCGATAGGTTGCAGGCCGCCGATTCCTAATTGAATGCTTACATAACGAGTGGTTTCGGCCAAGTAATTATAGACTGCCTGCACTTTTTCACGTGGAGTATTGCAACCGGCTGTCAGTTCCCGTAATTTCAGTTTTATGGGCTCTGCCAATTGGTCGCGTCCTGTAAGCAGGCTATTCTGCCAGATACCGTAAGATTGCCAGGAACTCATGTCGCCCTGTGTTCCGTCGAAAGTGAAAAGTTTGGGTGAGAAATGGATACGGGGAAGCCGTTCGGCGAAAGATAAGCCGAACGGCTCGTATTCGATGGCTGTCATCGGTCCTGAGGATACTTCGGTCAGGATATCTCCTTTAGATGTTACCTCCTGTTTTACCTCGGCTTTCATGTTTACCATCCGGTAGCGGGCCGGATTGCCGGCAGGGGTATAGAGACGATATGTAGCATTTACTACCGACTGGTTGTAGGCTTTTTGAGGTCTGAATGTCGGATAGCAGATTAATCCGTCTTTGTACTTCACCTCCCATTCGTATTTTATGGTCAGGGGGTAGCGGGGAAGATTGCATTCATAGTAATAGGTGTAGTCATCACTGGTTAGTCCTGAAGAGTATTCTGACATTTGCAGGTCCGACTTTTTTATTTTACGGATAACTTTACCATTGGCATCTGTTATTTCTCCGGAGAATTTCCGGAGAGAGGTGAACTTGTCGCATACACAAAAAAAGTGTGCTGCATCCCGTCCTTTTTCATTTAGAATCGTGATGGTGTAACTCTCTTTACGCAAGGCACTGGAAGTTGATTCACAAATAATTTCTGTCGTGGCATCCTGTACGATGGAGTAAGCATTCCGATCGGTGTCTGCCTGTGCCTGTACAACGAAAGGGAATAGCAGAAGCGTCAGAATACTGTTGTATAACCTGTTTTTTATCATAATAGAATTACAATTTCTTAAGTACTACAGTTTCATTGTTCTTCTCGGCTATTACTTTCCAGAAGTTTTGCAGTCCGGGATATTCTTCAGGGAGATATAATAATTTGCTGGACGAGAATGTGTAGTTGATGGTCAGCTTATTCTCTTTCTGTTCCAGAACATAACGGCACATACCCTGCTTGTCTTCTGTTCTTGCCAGTAGCGGTTTCGGTAATTCGTCTACTGTGTATCCTTCCGGCAATGTCAAGTTAACGGATAATACGACCTGGTCGGTGAAAGGATACTCTACAGGTAGTTTCCGCTCTGCCTGTGTGAAAGGATTCTTTTCCGTATGTAAGAATATAAGCGGGTTGAGATAGATGAAATTGTCATTGGTAGTTGCCTGCTTTTCAAAAATAACCGTTTCTTTCACTTGCGGTGAGAACCGGTCTACTCCTTGTGCATTGAATACGTTGACTTTTATGTCTTCTTGGGTAGCAAGTTCGTTGACAAATTCCGTACTGTCTTTGGCGGTCCGGTATTTTCTTCTGAATGATGAGGCATACTGGCCTGTATAACTGGTATTGCGATTGCCGCATATTTTTCCATCCGGGCTGATGGTAGCATTTACGATAGAGCGTAACTGGCTTTTGCAGGTCTTGCTTAAATCAACCCATAATCCGCCTTTTCCGGGCATGATCACGCGTGCCCGGTTTACCATTAACACGGGAGGAAGTATATTGATGTAACCGTCTCTTACGGAACCGTCCAGATAAACAAGCGTACTGTCGGTGTTTGCTACGCCTACTATAAAAGTATTTAGTTTTTGTACGGATGGATGGGAGTAAGGGAGTATTCCTATATTGCGGCGGCTCATGACTACAGGGAAAGAGGGAATGTCGGCATCCCGGAGCATGCTCATTAGTATGAAATTGATTTCCGCATTGTTTCCCATGCCGTCTTTGATCACTTTTTTGCTTTTACCTCCATAAAGTGAGTATTCTTCGTTCCAGGTGATTTTTCCTTTTAAGAAAGTATAGATGGCACTTATTTTTTCTTCGATGCTTTTCAGTTGGTCTAAGTTCAAAGCAGCCATTTCTTCCCGATAAGGATTGCGTATTTTCAACTGTCCGCCGAACTCGCTGTCTTCCAGCAGCATTTTATCTATGTTTTCCCAAGATTGGGTGAATGATTTGTAGAGGGCACCGGGAAAGTCCAAGCCTCCCAATTCGAAATTGACTTGTGTACTATAGTCATTTACACACCAGATATAATCATCATCGTGTAAGGCAGGAAGTTGTCTGCCTTTGAAGTTGAGATGACGGCCGTTGCATTGCAGTAGTTGGTTGCCTATGCTGAGATTGACCGCTTCCGAATCGTCTGTTGTTTCCAGTCTTTCCGTGCCGCGTACATCCAGATTGAATTTAAAATATTCCGGAACGGTGATATCATACTCCGTATAGAGAGTAGGAATGGATTGTTGGGCACTCCAATCATTTATATTGAAGTAGAAATCGGATAATACCTTATATTTATATTCGATAACAGTCCCTACTTTTACATTAGGAATGGAGAACTTGACTTGCATATATTTGTCATTGAGCCGCTCTTTATAGATAAACTCGCGTTTCATTTTGGTACGTACTGTTTTCCCGTTTTCGATATTGTACGCAAAAGCGTCTATCTGACTGACAGTTTCTTTCATTGAAGAGCGGTTTTCATTCTCATAGTAGGGTATGCAGATATCCGCAAAAGAGGTTCCTTCCGGTTTGAGTATTTTAATTTTGGTTTCATAGCTATAATTCAACCGGAAATCATCGGCTACAAAATCATAAAATGCACCGGTCTTTTTACAAAGTACAACAGCAGTTGCTGTGGTATCCGGTGCATAGGTTGTCATTTTGAGTTCTTCATCCGAAGGTTTGCCGAATTTCGTGTTAACTTCCGGTACGGAAATTTCTTGTCCATAAACTTGTCCTGCCATGAAACAGGCAAACAAGATGATTAATAGGTTTTTCATATTTATTTTATTTAGAGTTTTTTCGGTATGGATAAATACATGATTGTTTTTGCAACTATTGTTTGTAAACTTGCGAACGAAGGCAGGTAGTGTATACAGAGCCGGAGTAATAGAAAAAAAGGTTAATTTACAGTCCATAGTTGTTGTGCGTTTTTGATAATATTTAATAATGCAAATATATACAAAAAAATAAATAATGTTCGTTTTGTGTTCTTTTTTGTGTAATAAAAGAAAGAAAATACATACAACTTTCTGAAGTTTCTGATTTTTGGCGTGTTTTTCTTGGGGATGGTGCATAAAAATAGCGCATTCATTTTATCGAACTATCTATCCCCTTCGGTTGATGGGTTCTGAAATATCATTACTTCAATCCGTGTCGGAGGATAGTGAATAAAATAAATGCGCTATTTAGTAATTATTATGGAAATTTCTTCTGTTTTTTATACCAGATGTCCGATCCATTCTTCACGGTCTCCCGGAAGGAGATCGATTACAGGCACTTCTATCATGGTGTAACATCCCGGTTGCTGGCGCATGGAAGCACGTGCCACACAAACTAAAACCTGTGCGGTTAATGCGGGGTTATTGATGCGCATGTTAAATTCAAACAATTGGTTCTGGGTTTTACCGGATACTCCTTTACGGGTAAGGTTTACACCATGCCCCATGTCGAGCAATGCATCCACGTTGTCTACTTGCTTCACGTGGGTTTCGTCATTTATAAAATAGGCATCGGATTTAATGGCTGCAGCTACTTCGTTGAAATTGTAACCGTCTTTCAGTTCGATGTATACCATGCGCCGGTGGATACCGGTTCCGGTCGGAATAGTCATTGAGAGGGCGGCTTTCACCCCGTCAATGGCTTTTACGGCTACCGTATGTCCCATGCTCATGCCGGGGCCGAAATTTGTATAAGTGATTCCTTTGGGCGCAATCGCCTCCAGTAAGGTACGTACAATCGAATCGCTTCCCGGATCCCATCCGGCCGAAATGATGGATACAGCCCCGTGCTCTTTGGCACAAGCACCGAGTTCACGACGAAGAGCGGTGATACCTGTGTGGATATCGAAGCTGTCTACCGTATTGATACCTAATGCCAGAATCTCTTTTGCATAGGATTCTACGCTACGGGTAGGAGTACATAGAATGGCTACGTCTACTCCCTGCAGCTCTTTGATGTCTTTCACAACGGCATAATCATTCAGTTCGGCCGGCTTGTTTTCGGCTCCTGCACGACGGACTACACCTGCTATTTCGAAATCGGGGGCTGCCTGGAGCGCTTCCAGTACATAGTGACCAATATTGCCATATCCGACGATGGCTGCTCTTACTTTTTTCATTTCTTTATTGGTTTTGTTTAACATATTTCTTGTTTTATGCCGCAAAAATAATCATTTTCTCTGTTTATTGCCCTAAAAGGGTTGTTAAAGTTAGTTTTTGTTGCTCAAGGTTAGTAAAGCACAATATTTCTCGTGCGCGTGCGTTATAAGGATATTATGATAGAATACGTCAAAGGCGAGATTGCCGAACTTAGTCCGGCAACAGCGATAATCGATTGTAACGGTTTGGGGTATGCGGTAAATATTTCATTAAATACATACTCTGCAATTCAAGGAAAAAGCACTTGCAAACTCTATATTTATGAAGCCATTCGTGAAGATGCATATGTGCTTTATGGTTTTGCGGACAAGCAGGAACGTGAGTTGTTCCTGTTATTGATTTCCGTATCCGGCATCGGCGGTAATACGGCGCGGATGATTCTTTCGGCACTCTCTCCGGCCGAGTTGGTAAATGTGATCAGCACAGAAAATGCCAACATGTTGAAAACCGTGAAGGGGATCGGATTGAAAACGGCACAACGTGTAATTGTTGATTTGAAAGATAAAATAAAAACTTCCGTACCCGCAAGCGGAGGCGGACAGGCTATGTTGCTGTCTGCCATGAATACCGAAATACAGGAAGAAGCGGTAGCTGCACTTACTATGCTTGGGTTTGCGGCTGCTCCTTCACAAAAAGTAGTACTTGCCATTTTGAAAGATGAGCCCGATGCGGCTGTAGAGAAAGTTATTAAACTTGCTTTGAAAAGATTATGAAAGTAATATGCCAATTTTTTAATGTTTCAATTTACCAATGTGCTGCGTGGGTATGTCGCGGGTTCGTCGGTATGTCGACACATTACTTTATTGGCATATTATTTTTATGTTTAGGAAGTTTGCCTGCTGTTGCCCAAGTGCTCCAGCCTATGCCTATTGTTGAAGAGAAGGTAGAGTATGATGCATTGACCAACCGCTATCTGATCCGTACCATTGTAGGAGGGCAGGAAATGGAAGTTCCTATCATAATGACTCCTGCCGAATATCTGGACTGGAGCATGAAACGTTCTATGCAGAACTATTATCGCCAACGCAACGACTCGGTATTCACCAAAGGAAAAGAAGAATTCGACTTCACGAACATGAAGTTCAATCTCGGGCCGGCAGAAAAGATATTCGGCCCGGGTGGCGTTCAGATCAGAACTCAGGGAAGTGCTGAACTGAGTATGGGAATGAAGTATAACAATGTCCAGAATCCGACTCTTCCCGAAAGTATGCGTAAGACCTGGGGATTCGACTTTGATGAAAAGATCAATATCAATGTCAATGGTAAAGTGGGTGATAAGGTGAACCTTGACATGAACTATAATACGGATGCAACTTTTGATTTCGACAGCAAAAAGTTGAAGCTGAAATATGAAGGTAAAGAAGATGAGATCATAAAACTGCTGGAAGCCGGTAATGTGAGTATGACTACCGGTAATTCATTGATACGGGGGGCTACTTCCCTGTTCGGTGTACGCGCTGATTTGCAGTTTGGAAAATTGAAGTTGCAGACGGTTATCAGCCAGCAGGAAAGCGAATCGAAAACGGTGAACAGTAAGGGCGGGGCACAGACGACTTCTTTTGATTTTTCGGCAGCCGATTATGATGAGAACCGTCACTTTTTTCTGGCGCATTATTTTCGGGATAGGTATGATGAGAATATGGCGCAATTGCCGAATATTCTTTCCGGTGTCACGATTAACCGTATTGAAGTGTGGGTGACCAACAAACGGGGTAATTATGATAACCCCCGTAATATTGTGGCGTTGACGGATTTGGGAGAGAGCAATCTTCCTGCCGGTTCGCCGTGGTCCTCCGAATCGGGAGGCAATAAAGTTCCGAGGAATAGTGCCAATAATCTGTATAGCCAGATGGTGAATGTTTATTCCGCCGCACGTGATATCAGTTCGGTAAATGCCGTAATGGAGGGTATTCCCGGGATGGAGAGCGGGATGGATTATGAGAAGATAGAAAGTGCCCGTTTGCTTACTTCTTCGGAATATACGCTGAACACCACTTTAGGATATCTTTCGGTGAAACAGACTTTGCAGCCCGACGAGGTGCTTGCCGTTGCATTTGAATATAATATCGGTGGTAAGACCTATCAGGTCGGTGAATTTTCTTCCGATATAAAGGAAACTTCAAATTGTCTTTATGTGAAGTTATTGAAAAACACCTCTAATTCTCCGAACTCCAATTGCTGGGATTTGATGATGAAAAACGTCTATTCATTGAATGCTTATCAGGTGCAATCGGAGAAGTTTACGTTGAATATTACCTATTTGAGTGATACTACGGGTGTGTATCTGCGATACATTCCGGAAGGGAAAATCAATAAGATACCTTTGCTTAAGGTGATGAATCTGGATCGTTTGAACAGTAAGAACCAGGTGGGTAGTGACGGATTCTTCGATTTTGTCGAAGGGTATACGGTCAATGCGCAAAACGGTCGTATCTTCTTCCCGGTGGTGGAACCTTTCGGTAAGCATCTGGCCGATAAACTCGGCAATAAGGAACTGGCCGATAAGTATGCATTTACGGAGTTGTATGACTCTACATTGACGGTGGCCAAGCAGTTGGCGGAGAAAGATAAATTCCGTCTGCAGGGAGAGTACCGTGCCTCGTCTGCCAATGAGATACGTCTTGGTTCGATGAATGTCCCCCGGGGATCGGTGCGTGTCACGGCTGGTGGACGGACGCTGACGGAAAACTCCGATTACTCGGTTGACTATACGATGGGAGTAGTTACCATCCTGAATCAAAGTATCATCGATGCAGGTACTGCGATCAGTGTGAATCTTGAAAGTAATACGGCTTACAACATGCAGCGAAAAACGATGTTGGGGCTGAATTTCACGTATGATTTTTCACCGGATTTTCAGTTGGGAGGTACCATTATGCATCTGAGTGAAAAACCGATGACCACCAAGGTGGCTATGGGAGACGAACCTATTTCGAATACTTTGTGGGGGCTGAATGCGTCGTGGAAGCGGGAAAGCCAGTGGCTGACCAATATGGTGGATAAGTTGCCTTTTGTCGAAGCTACCGCCCCGTCGAATATAAACTTGGGATTGGAATTTGCCCAGCTTATCCCGGGACATAGCGGAGGATTGCAGGACAACTCTTCTTATATCGATGATTTTGAAAGTTCTCAAAGTGGAATCGATTTAAGTCAACCGCTAAATTGGCAGCTCTCTTCTATTCCTTATAATGCAAAAGGGCCTCTAAACGGGGGAAGCGGCGAACAGATATTATTTCCGGAGGCAAGTACCAACCTTTCCGATAGTACGGCTATTGGGAAAAACCGTGCTTTGCTGGCCTGGTATCATATCGACGGTTTGTTTACCCGCCGTAATTCCTCATTGACTCCGACCCATATTAAAAATGACTTGGACCAGCTTTCCAATCATTATGTCCGTGAAGTTTATGAACCGGAGTTGTTTCCCGGCAAAGATTATAACAATACGGAAACGTCCACTATGTCAGTGTTGAATGTCGCCTATTATCCGCAGGAGCGCGGTCCTTACAACTTGGACAGGGATTTGGATGAAAATGGAAATCTATTGGATCCTGCAAAGCGTTGGGGAGGAATGATGCGTAAAATAGAGACCAGTGATTTTGAAAAGAATAACATCGAGTATTTGGAGTTCTGGTTGCTCGATCCCTTTATTTATGCCGATGGAGACGAACCGGGTACTTCAACAAGAAAGAATGCCCGCAGTACGAACGAAGGCGGATATCTGTATTTCAACTTAGGAGATATTTCTGAGGATATCCTGAAAGATGGAAAGAAGTTTTTCGAGAACGGTTTGCCTATCGATGACGATCCGTCCCGGGTGGATTATACGGTTTGGGGACGTGTGCCCAAAGACCGTAGTCTGGTATATGCTTTTGATAATACGGCAGGAGCCCGCAAGAAGCAGGATGTCGGATTCAACGGACTATCGGTAGAAGATGAAAGGAACTATCCTACATATGCCAAGTATCTTGAAGAGATACGGCCGAAGTTGAATGCCGATGCCTTTCAGAAATTCTATGATTCACCGGCCGGTGATAAATTTCATTACTATCGCGGATCGGACTATGATGCCGAAGAGAAAAGCATTCTCGAACGTTACAAGTATTTTAATAATACGGAGGGCAACTCGGTTGCCAAGGAAGATTCTCCGGAAAGTTACCCGACTGCTGCCAAAGATAGTCCTGATATTGAAGATATCAATCAGGATAATACCCTTTCGGAGACGGAAAGATATTTTCAGTATAGAATTCACCTGACTCCTTCCAAACTGGAAGTCGGGCAGAATTACATTACGGATAAACGGGTATCGAAAGTAAGACTGCGTAATGGCAGCTCGGAAGAGGTAACTTGGTATCAGTTTAAGGTTCCTGTACGTAGCGGAACGCCTATCGGTAATATCAAAGACTTTAAATCGATACGTTTCATGCGTATGTTCCTTACCCAGTTCGAGAAACCTGTTATTTTGCGTTTTGCTACGCTGGAACTGGTGCGTGGCGAATGGCGTACGTATACAGATCCTTTGTACAATCTTCAAAATCCGGCTCCTACTGTAACCGGTACATTGGATGTGTCTACTGTCAATATAGAAGAGAATGGTGATAAAACGCCGGTAAACTATGTAATGCCTCCAGGCATCAGTCGAGTTGTAGATCCGGGACAGCCGCAGTTACGCCAGCAAAATGAGCAGGCCATGAGTTTGAAGCTGGAAGACCTGGCGCCGGGTGATGCACGTGCCGTATACAAAAACTCTACAATGGACATGCGCCAGTATCGTCGCCTGAAGATGTTTGCTCACGCAGCAGCGCTGACCGACAATGTTACCGATCCGGAAGATGGGCAGTTATCCGTATTCATTCGTTTGGGATCCGACTATCGTTCTAATTTCTATGAATACGAAATACCGTTGAAATTGACTCCTGCCGGACATTATAATGGAGATTCGGAATCCGACCAACTCATTGTGTGGCCTAAAGATAATATGTTGGACATTGCTCTTTCTGTTTTTACCGATTTGAAGAAGAAACGTAATCAGGCGAAGAACAATCCTCTGAGCGGTGTCAGTTACGGAAAACTTTATTCCGAATACGATTCGGAGCAACCGGCCAACAAGATAAGTATTATCGGTAATCCGTCATTGGCGGAAGTGAAGACGATGATGATCGGTGTGCGCAATAATTCGCGCTCTAAAAAGTCGATAGAGGTTTGGGTGAACGAATTGCGTCTGTCCGATTTTGATGAAGACGGCGGTTGGGCAGCACAGGGAAATATGAATGTGCAACTTTCCGACCTCGGTAGTGTAAGTATGGCCGGACATGTAGAGACTGCGGGATTCGGCGGATTGGAACAGAGTGTCAGCGAGCGTCGCTTGGACGACTATTATCAATATCAGTTCACTACCACCTTTGAACTGGGACGTTTCTTCCCGAAAGCGGTGAAGTTGAGTGCCCCGATTTACTACTCTTATTCCCGTGAAAAAACTTCTCCCAAGTATAATCCGTTGGATAAGGATATGTTGCTGAAGGATGCACTTGATGCATTGGCTAACGACAGGGAACGGGATTCTTTACGGAACATCGCCAACGAGATAACGACGTACAAGAATTTCAGTCTGAGTAATATGCGTGTAGGGGTCACCAGTAAAAATCCGATGCCTTATGATCCGGGTAACTTTACCATGAGCTATAGCCGTACGAAACGGCATAACCAGGGCAGTACCACTGTTTATGAAAATGAAACGGACTGGCGTGGGGCGTTGTCTTATAATTATGCTCCCGTTTACAAAGCTTGGGAACCCTTCAAAGGATTGAAGAGCAAATCCAAATGGATGAAATTTGTGAAAGACCTGAACTTGAGTTATCTGCCGCAGAATATCTCTTTCAATACGGATATGAGCCGTCACTATTACGAACTCCAACTGCGTGATATGGAGAACTTGAGCGATCCTGCCGATATTCCCGTAAGTGTGGCGAAGGATTTTCTGTGGAATCGCGACTTTGCCTTGCGTTGGGATTTGACGAAGAATCTTCGTATGAATTTCACTTCGGCCACTCGTGCCGAGATAGAAGAACCTTATGGAGTGGTAAACAAGACGCTCGATCCGGATGAATATGAAGCGAAGAAGGATACGATACGTCGTAGTCTGTTGAGTTTCGGACGTCCGATCGATTATCAGCAGACATTCAATGCTTCGTATAAACTGCCATTCGATAAAATTCCTGCTACCGACTGGATTACGGCGGATACTCGTTTTAACTCTTCTTACAATTGGGATCGCGGTGTGTCGCTTTCGGATGGGAGAGAGATGGGTAATACCATTTCGAACCAGCGCAGTATCGATGTGAACGGGCGTTTCAATTTGGAGACTCTATATAATAAGGTGCCTTTCCTTAAAGCTACCAACCGTCGTTTTGCCGCTACTTCTTCGGCGCGTCGTCCGGATACGCGTAAGAAAGAGAAACCGAAACGGTATGAAAAAGAGATACAGTTGAAGAAAGACACTACGGTGACCGTTCGTCATAGCTTGGGGTCGAAGAAACCGAAAGTCTCGGCACTGACAGTAGATGGTAACCGTTATCCGATTCGTTATAAAGTGATGGATGCCAATACCATTCGCATCGAAACAAGAGATAGCATCCGGATAAAACTGACCGCTATACAAGGCCCGAAACCCGAAGATAACCGTTGGTATAAGATAGCACAGTCGGCAGCGCGTGTCGCTATGATGGTACGTAATGTAAGTGTTACTTATAAAAACACCTATGCGATGTCCATATCCGGTTTCCGACCGGAAATAGGGGATATGCTCGGGCAGACGAAAGGAGCGTCCGGTTTTGCTCCGGGACTTGATTTTGCTTTCGGTATGACGGGCGACAGTTATATTAACAAGGCGTTGGATAACGGCTGGCTGGTTTCAGATTCTGTAGTAAGTCCGGCAACAACCAATGCCCAGGAAGATTTACAGATACGTATGACGCTGGAGCCTGTCCGTGATTTGAAGATCGATCTTAATGCCGGACGTACCCGTAATAAATCCAATCAGATTCAGTTTATGTATGAAGGCATGCCTCAGATACAGAGCGGTAACTTCAATATGACGGTGATCACGATCGGTAGTGCATTCGAACGCCGCAGTGCTTCTAACGGTTACTCATCCTCTTCTTTCAACCGCTTTTTAGGAAATCTGGATATCATAAAGAACAGGATAGAAAATATGTATGCCGGAGTTCCTTATCAGGGGCAGAGTGGCTTGAATCAACAGCCATTGTATCAGGTGAACAAATATAGTTCTGACGTGATGATACCGGCTTTCCTGGCGGCTTACACCGGACGAAGTGCAAGCAACAGTGCTCTCGACCTGTTCCCGGGTATCTTGTCTATGATGCCTAACTGGCGTGTGACTTACAGCGGATTGAGCAAACTTGAATTTTTCAAGAAATACTTTAAGAGTGTGACGTTGAATCATGCTTATCGCAGTACGTATAGTGTCGGTAGTTACAGTACGTTCCAGAATTTCCATAGCTACATGGGGGATTGGGGATTTGTAGATGATATACAGACCGGTATACCTGTTCCGTCCTCTATGTATGACGTTTCTGCTGTTTCCATCAACGAACAGTTCTCTCCTTTGTTAGGCGTGGACGTTACTTTCAAAAACGGCATCACTACCAAGGTGGAATACAAGACTACCCGAATTCTTAATCTCAGCCTTGCCGCCAATCAGATTGTAGAGAGCAGTACGAAAGATTTCGTATTGGGTATGGGATATAAGATCATGGGTCTTGAACTTTTCCCGGGACGCAATAAGAAGGATTCGAAGAATAAGATAAGCAACGACCTCGCGTTGCGTATGGATGTGTCTTTCCGTAATCAGTCTGCTCTTGCCCGGGATATCCAGCAAGTGACCACGCAGGCCACCAGTGGTAACAAGGCACTTAAAATCTCTTTCTCTGCGGACTATACGCTGAGCCGCCTGCTTAGTGTCAGCTTCTATTATGATCGTCAGAAAAATACGCCGCTTGTATCTGCCAGCTCTTATCCGGTGACCAGTGCGGATTTCGGAATGAGACTGAAATTCTCGCTTACAAGATAATACTTTCCCGATGCTTTATTAAAAAAATACCCTCGTGATATGGAACGAAATAAAAAGATATTTATGCAGTCGTGGCTTCGGCCTCATCCTCGTGCAAAGTCGGTTTCTACGGATGAATGGTATCTGGACTTTGCCAACCGGCTTTTCTCGTTGATCGGCTCTTCACAACCCTATATCGGAAAACGGACAGAGGATATACAACGGGCTGCCATTATGCTGACTCTATATCTGGAAGACAGCATAGCGAATGCAGGCGGATGGCGGCATTTCTGCGACCTGTGTCATCAGCTATATGGTAGTTACCTTCCTTTTTATGAGTTGTCGGAAGATTATATTCCTGATGAGATAAACGAAACCGATATTGCTTTTGTCCTGTGGAAACTCAATTCGGACGATGATTTCTCGGCGACGGTTGCCAACCCCTTTGATAAAGAGATGCTGCGATTGGCCGGAGATGTTTATCGGTTGATGGATCATGTATTTGAGCAGGCGCCTATTACGGAAGTCCCTTCCGGTGATTGGGTGTTGCCGTCCGAACAGCTATTGGTGGAACGGACTGCCATTCCCGCAATAACTCCGGAAATTCAATTGCCGGAAAGCGTAAAGCTCTTTTTGGAAGCTTCGCATGGTGAACAGTTGATGTATTTTCCGCTTTACGGGCAGATGGAGGATTTCTTTGTAAAGCATCTGCATTGGAATCGGGCGGATATTCCCGATAAACCGGATGAGGATGGTGACAATGTCGTTGTGTTTGCCAATCCCAAAGGTATCCTGATGGCACCGGGTGTTGCACAATTCTTTTGTGATAAACGCAATGAAACTGCATACAATGAAGCGGCGGCTTCGGCAGAAGGGTATAAGGTGTTTACCGATAAGGGCCGTTGCCCGTTCGACTTGTTAAAGCATGCCATGGAACGGAATTTGTTCCCCCAAGCACAGCTTCCCTTTGAGAATGGAAAAGAAATACTGGAGAAAAACTGGGATTTTATTGCCCGTTATTTCTTGGGTGAATATTATGAAGGGAGATAATGATGAGTGGTATAAGAAAGAATGTCTCTTCCGGTGCTTCCCGTTCTAAAAGTAGTGGAAAACCAAAGCCTACCGGGAAACGGATCGGGAAATCAAAGCCTGCCAAAGCAAATAATCAGTTGAACAGGAGAGTGAAATAATACTCGATAGAGGGTCAAATCAGGTTTTCCTTCGTTTCATCTTATGGGTACGATTCGTTTCATATGCTTGAAACGATCGGTTTCATCCTATTGGAACGATTGGTTTCATATGGTTGGAACGATAAGTTTCATACGGATGGAACCATTTCTAACATTTTCAAGTATTATTTGTTCATTTATAATGAAAGGATATCTGTTTATGAATCGAGTCACTAAAACGAAACACAATGGAGTGGAAGAGTAATTTAATAACCGGTTTACAATGGTCGGACCGTATCATCAACCGGGAGGGGAAGGAACGCATTGCCCGCGAGCTGGCGGCACAGGTGAAGGATGGTGAAGTGATCGGAGCCGGTTCCGGTTCTACGGTTTATCTTACCCTGTTTGCCATCGCGGAAAGAATACGGACGGAGAAACTTCAAGTGAGAGTCATTCCGGCATCGATGGAGATCTCCATGACTTGTGTGCAACTGGGCATTCCGCAAACAACTCTTTGGGAGAGGCGTCCCGATTGGACATTCGACGGTGCCGATGAGGTAGATCCTTCGCATAATCTTATCAAAGGACGGGGCGGTGCCATGTTCAAGGAGAAACTGTTGATAAAAAGCAGTGAACGGGCTTTCATACTCGTCGACAACAGTAAGTTCGTTTCCAGATTGGGCAGTAAGTTTCCCGTGCCGGTAGAGGTCTTTCCTACCGGAGTGGTCTATGTGGAAAACCAGTTGAAAACTCTTGGGGCATCCAAAGTCGTTTTGCGGATGGCGAAAGGAAAAGACGGTCCGATACTGACCGAGAACGGGAATTTTATTCTGGATGCTTGGTTTGACGGGATTGGAAACTTTTTGGAGAAAGAGATTAAAAGCATTACCGGAGTCATTGAGAGCGGACTTTTTATCGGATACGATATCCAAGTGCTGGCTTCTTGAATACCGGCTCTTGCGATCTTTCTCCTTACACTCTGTAATACCCACCGGCAAGCCTTTTCTGCTATTGCGTAAGGGGGAGAATGTCTACTTTCCGGTTATTCCGTTTATTTGTTCGACAATTATTTCCGTGGTGACAATATACGAATCATCGGATGCGAAAACAATGATCCCTTCGGGAGAGGCAATATAAATACGCGGTATATTCTGTGATGCAAATTTTTGAAAAATGAAATCATCCTCCTGTGCGGAGTAGGGAAGGGTGAAGGCATTCTTTATCCAATAATCTGTCAGACTTTCATAGCCTTGTGATCTGCTTATGGCAATGAAGCGAATGCTTTCATCATCACGAAATTGTTGATAGGCTTTTTCTATTTCCGGCAGTTCCTTCCGGCAATCCGGACAACCGGTATTCACAAAAGCAATGACACTTATTTTGCCTTTTAGTATCGTATTCGAAATAAGCCCGCCTTTGTTGTCCTGTACCGAAAACCCCGGCAACGAATCACCCGGTTTTAGTGAGAATACCTCTTCAGGATCATCCTGTATGCACATGCTGAACAAGAACAGAAATGCAATGAATATGATTTGTTTTAGGATTTTCCGAAACAGGTGGTTCGTGTGGCAGCTCCGGTTTGTGAAGAAATCATTCATCTTTTTGCTCCGCCTTTTCTTCCTGTTGTTTTTGCTCTATCTTTTTAGTGACAAACTGTATTTTTAAGTTCGCTTCTTCCTGCTCTTTTTTTATTTGTTCGATTGATGACAACAATTGTGATAACTCATAAATACCGGCAAGCGCCTGTCTGTCGGCAGGGGGCATGGTAGTGGTATACTTACGTTCTCCGATGTATTCCACTTTGATGTTCTTGTCCCGATTCAGATAGAGGAACCCCATTACATTTCCGTCAGCTCCCATTTTATAATCGGCTTTTTCTATTTTTTCTCCCAAGTCCGTAGTTTCGTAGCTGTCTTTCGATGCCGGTGTTTCGGCAAAGCTGCCATCCGGTGCTGTTACTTTTACTGCAAAATGATGGATGCTGTTTCCTCCGCAATAGATGGAAGTCATACTCATCACTCCCTGCTCGTTTACCTGAAAACGCAGGAAAGAGCGGTGCAGATTTTTCTCGACCGTTTGTGTCGGCCAGAAATAATTACCTACCCGCTGATATTCCGCGTCTTTTTCCAGTACATATTTATTTTTGATTTTTTCCAGTTCCTGCTGCTTGGTCTGCATCATGCTGTCCAGGTAAACTAAAGTCTGCTGCTGTTCTTTCAGTTCCACCTGTTGCATCAGTTTGATGCCTTCTCTTCGGGCGTCGAAGGCTTTCGGATATAGAATTTTAATGCTGTCTATCTGTAGCTTGGCTTCGTTATAGTCTCCTTGTGCAAAAGCACTGCGGGCGGCACTCAGCTTTTCGCTTGCTTTCTTTTCCGCATCATTGCCGCATGAAGCCAGCAACATGGTAACACAGATTCCTGCAATCAGTTTCTTCATCTTTTTGTTCTTTATGTTTATAGGCAACAAAAATACGAATTTAGTGTGAAGAGTGAAATGTAAAGAATGAAAAGTTGTACCTTTGCACTCCAAAAGTATCGATGGGTGGTATGAAGTCTCTCCCGGCCATTGATTTTTAATTTCTAAATACCAATTATGATAGAGTTGACTCAAGAAGAATTGAAACGACGCTTTAGCGATAAAATATTCGGGCAAATTTCAGAAACGGCCGATACACTCGGTTTGGAGTGCTATGTGGTGGGTGGCTACGTACGCGACATTTTTCTGGAACGCCCTTCCAAAGATATAGATGTAGTAGTGGTGGGGAGCGGCATCGAGATGGCCCAGGCATTGGGAAAACACTTGGGTAAGGGAGTACACGTCTCCGTATTCAAGAATTTCGGTACTGCACAGGTGAAGTATCACGGTGTGGAGGTGGAATTCGTAGGTGCACGCAAAGAGTCTTATCAGCGTGATTCCCGCAAACCGATAGTGGAAGACGGTACTTTGGAAGATGATCAGAACCGCCGGGACTTTACGATTAATGCGCTTGCGGTTTGCTTGAACAAAGACCGTTTCGGAGAGTTGGTCGATCCGTTCGGCGGCATGAACGATCTGAAAGAGAAAACGATACGCACCCCTCTCGATCCGGATATAACATTCAGCGACGATCCGTTGAGGATGATGCGTTGTATTCGTTTTGCCACCCAGCTCGGTTTTTATATAGATGATGAAACTTTTGAATCTCTTTGCCGCAACCGGGAACGGATTAAGATCATTTCCCGCGAACGGATAGCCGACGAACTGAACAAGATTCTTCTCTCGCCGGTACCTTCGAAGGGATTCATTGATCTGGAACGTAGCGGATTACTGGCTCTTATTTTTCCCGAGCTGATGGAACTGCAAGGAGTGGAAACGCGCAACGGACGGGCACATAAAGATAATTTTTATCATACCCTCGAAGTGCTCGATAATATCAGCAGGCATACGGATAATCTTTGGTTGCGCTGGGCGGCCTTGTTGCATGACATTGCCAAGCCGGTTACCAAGCGTTGGGAACCCAAAGCCGGATGGACCTTTCATAATCATAATTTCATTGGCGAGAAAATGATTCCGAATATCTTCCGGAAGATGAAGTTGCCGATGAATGAGAAGATGAAGTATGTGCAGAAGATGGTAAGTCTGCATATGCGTCCCATTGTCATTGCCGATGATGTCGTGACGGATTCGGCCGTGCGCCGCTTGCTTTTTGAGGCGGGTGACGATATAGACGATCTGATGACGCTGTGCGAAGCCGATATCACCTCTAAAAATATGGAACGCAAGCAACGTTTCCTGAATAACTTCGCTCTGGTACGTCAGAAACTGAAAGATTTGGAAGAGAAAGATCGTATCCGGAATTTTCAGCCCCCGGTGAGTGGTGAAGAAATTATGGAAATCTTCGGACTCACTCCCTGCAAGGAGGTAGGATCGTTAAAAAGTGCTATAAAAGATGCAATTTTAGATGGTGTAATTCCGAATGAATATGAAGCGGCTCGTGCATATTTATTCCAAAAAGCGAAAAAAATGGGGCTTGTTCCTGTAAAGTAAAGTAGGACATTTCGTAGAGGTCCGGTTGCATTTTATTTAAATGTAACCGGATTTTTTATGAATGTGATTAATATGTAATTTGCTGTGTTGTAACGGAAAACCGTGATATTTATCTTCTGAAACTTCTTCTTTTGTCTTTTTCCTTTTCTCCTTCCTCCCATTTCTTCCTGAAATGACACTTTTATTGAAAAAAAATGCTGTTTATGTAATGTCGATTCAATAATTAATATTTATTTTGCAAAACACATTTAAACATAAACTAAATCATTTTAAGTATATGGGTATGATAAAAAGGGGATTTTGCTCCCGTGGGAGTGTCGTTTTATTTTTTGCTTCCGCTCTTTTTTGCGGACAAGTAACGGGACAAGTCGTTGAGAAGAGAACTTTTATGTCGCAAAAGCCGATTACGGCATTTGACAATACGACTTTCTGTACCGCTTATCTGTCGGACGGAGTCATGTATACAATGCGTGATATTGCTATTACGGAGTTGAGAAACATCGATCGCATTGCTTTCAATCCGACAGGCAGTTCATTGGCTGTATTGCGTCCCAAGAAGCCGATTGCGATCTTTTCTTTCCGTGAAAGGAACAAAAAACTGTTTGAACTGAAAGACAAAAGGAAGGGATTGAAAGAGAAACCGCTGATGCTGGCCATGTGTTACGGAAGTGACGCGCGCAATTTCATTGCTTCCAATTCTTTGGGGGAGATAATCGTTTATGACACCAAAGCCTATTTGCCACAGGCTTACATTAAATGTAGTGCTCCGGCTACGGCGTTAGCATTGAGTTCCAACAATTATTTCATCGCTTCGGCTGTGGGGAAAAATATTGTTATCTGGAATTTCCAGACAAAAGAACAGCGTACTTCCATTCCGATGCCGGCAACGGTTAAGGAGGTTGCCTTTTCGACCGATGCTTCTTTATTGGCTGCAACTACCGATGACAACCGCCTGACGATCATCGATACGAAGAACTGGGAGAAAGTCGATATTTTCGATAAATTGGGTGGAAAGCTGACTTCTCCTTCTTTCCATCCGGAAGGAAAATATGTGAGTGTGGTTCGTGACAATAAGGATATTGTGATTGTGAACTTGAAAAACAGTGTGGTTGAGCAGGAATTGTCGGAGGTACAGCCGGGCGTAGTGGGTACCCGTTTCTTCAAGAACAATCAGAATAGTGAGGTATTCCTGCTCTCCAACCGTCCTTATAAAATGGTGTTCTGGGATGCCAACGGATTGAATCCTTTCTACGGGAAGATCATGAGTAAGGAAGTAGACGCCAAAATGAACGAATGGGTGAAGATGATGCAGGGGGAATCGATGGAAGATTATGCGATCCGCGTAAACGATGAATCCCGTTTGAAACAACAGCAGATGTTTGCACAGGAAGTGGCTACCGAACTTGCCGGAGACCGTATTGCTATCGATAATCCGTTTATCGGCGACTATGACGCTTCAAGCAATATGCTGAATATCGGATTCAAGCAACTGCCTTCTATCGCTCTGGAAGTGCCTGCCGGGGAAGCGGAAGGTTTCGGGGACGCAAAGAACCTGAAATTCGAAAATGCTGTTTATGTGCTGAATGACAAGGATGAGTTTGAACTTGCTTATGTAGAAGTGAAGAACGAAACTACCAATAAGGTATACATCTATGATAATATCGGGCGTACCAAATTGACCGCATTGGAAGCCGATGCAAACTTCGTTCCGCTCGAAATTATGCAGCAGGCTACCCGTGAGGAGGTTCAATTGAAAGAAATCAAGGAACAGGTAGTGGAAGAGAAAAAACAGGATAAGCTGATTACGGACAATACGCAGATCAATGTGAAAACAGAGGTTGTGCCGGGTGTGGATGCCGATGGAAAGAAGATTCTGAATTACAAGGTCGGCTATCAGTATGAAGTTATCAATAAGGAGTTTTCTGCAAAAGAAGATTTTCCTTCCGGTGGATATAACATTGAGAAGTCGAATGCGGCGATGTCTTTGATGAAGATTATTAAGAATGCTTTTGAAGGCGATTTCTCTAAATACCTTGCCGAAGGGAAACAAGTGAAGGTGATTATTACCGGTTCGGCCGATGCCAGTCCGATTCGCGGGCGCATTGCCTATGACGGGCGTTATGGTGAATTTACCGACGAACCTTATTACAAGGACGGGAATCTGGACAATATAACGGTTACCAAATCATCGGGTATTACCCAGAATGAACAGTTGGCGTTGCTGCGTGCCGCCGGAGTACACAGCTATATCGAAAAGAATGTAACGACACTGAATAATACAAAGAATGACTACGAATATCATGTGGAAGTGGCCAAAGAACGTGGTGGGGAATTCCGCAAGATCAATGTAGAATTCGTGATTATGGACGCATTCCAACAATAAACAAACAATGAAAAGACTTATTTTACTGACAATCATTCTCACTGCGGGGGCGGTAACAGGCAGGATAGCGGCACAGGATGCCGCTTCTGTTTCCAAACGGGCCAACCAGCAGTATGTGCTTTTTGAAAGCGAGCGCGATAAAGGAACGAACATAACTGCCATGTACGATTATCTGCTGGAGAGTTATGTCAACTTCATAAAAATAGTGGAGGCACCGGATAACGGTCAGTATCTGGAAGGGGCGAAGAATCGTTTGCGCTCCTTGTATCCTTACCTGTTGAATGGTGCAGTGTATTACTCGGAGCAGAAACAACCGGCAAAGGCGTTGGACTTTGCATCGGCTTATATCGATATGCCCCAGTTGGCGATATTCCGTAGTGAGCTGTTGCCTAAGGACAACCGTTATGCTTCGGTGGTATATTATGCGGCCGTTTCGGCTTACAACCTGCAAAAGAACGAGCTGGCCTTGAAGTATTTCCAAGAATACCTGAATACCGGTACGGAAGCGCAGGAAAAAGATTGCTACGTGTATATGAATATGATTTACCAGTCGCAGAAGAAGTATGCCGATCAGGAACGTATTTTGTTGAAAGCCAATGAAAAATATCCTGTGTCATTGGATTTTCTTTATAATCTGGTGAATGTGTACATTGCCACCAACGATATGGAAAAGTTACTGGGAGCCATCGATAGGATTCTCGCCGTGGATCCTAATAATGATAAGGTGTTGCCTATCAAAGCGCGTATTCTCGAACGGCAGGGAAAGAACATAGAGGCACTCGATATTTATAAACGTCTCTATGCGCTTTATCCCAATAATTTTGAATTGATGACGGGAGTGGCCCGTGCCAATTTCAATTGTGCGACGGAAATCGTGAACAACGGTGCCACGATTGCCAACGATACGGAATATGCATTGATCCGCCAGCGTGCATCGGGGTATCTTTTGGATGCAAAAGACTTGTTCCTGAAGATTCTGGAGAAAGAGCCTTCTTCCAAAATGTATATGCAGGGGCTTGCCGGCGTATATCAGTATATGGATATGAAAGCCGAGTATGAAGTATTGAATAAGATTATCGAGGACGGTGCTTCTTACACTTTATTTCCGGATCGGTTGCTTGCATACAATGAGTCTCTGAAGAAGACGGAAAATGTAGCGCAGGAGCAGTCGTCTGTTCCGGTTCCGGTAGATCCGGCTATGCTGGTGATACGTGTGGATAGCTTTATAGATGGTAATAACAATAAGGTGATCGATGCCGGTGAGAGTTTCGCCGTGCAGTTTACCGTTGAAAACCAGGGAAAGGGCGATGCTTATAATATCCGTCTCCGTTTGTCCGAACAGCAGGGATATGACCGGTATTTCGATGGTCCGCGAGAATTGGATGGAGGGAATATTCCTGCCGGAACTTCCAAAGAGTATACTTTTCGATATATCGTGAAGCAGGAAATGCCTACTGCATTGGTCCGAATCAATATCTATGCTTTCGAAGCCAATGGGTTCGATGCCGATCCGTCCGAACTGATTGTGAACACGATGGAGTATTCGATGCCGCGTTTGCGGATTGCCGATCATCAGTTCTTTGCATCCGAAGGTTCTTCCATCACTATCGGTAAGAATGGAAAACTGACTGTTGCCGTACAGAATTTCGGAACGAAAACGGCACACAATGTAAAACTGAATTTTACTTTACCGAAGAATGTTTATACGACCGACAGCCCCGAAATGACAATCGACAGCATTGCACCGGGAGATGTGGCTACGTTGGATTACGGCTTTCTTGTGAACAAACGCTTTGACGGAGACTCCATAGCCGTGGTACTGGCAGTTACGGAATCTACCCGTTCTTCTGCCATCAACGAGGCTTATAAGGTGAAAGTGGGTGAATACCTCACTGCGGCAAGTACCATGAATCTGAGCGGAAACGTTGTTGCCCGCAGGGCGGTTGCCAAAGATTTCTCGTTGACTTTCAAGAGTGAGTTGATGGAAGATATTCCGGTAGGAGCCGTCAATCGTCACCGGTATGCACTGATTATCGGTAATGAGGATTATAGCATGACCGGTGCCAATGCCGAAATCAATGTGCCTTATGCTGTGAATGATGCGATGGTGTTCCGTGAATATTGTGTACGTACGTTCGGGGTACCCGACAATCAGATAAAGGTAGTACCTAATGCCACGGCGGGTATGATGCACGAACAGCTCGATTGGTTAGTGAATATGGCAAGTACCGATCCGGAAGCGGAGTTGATATTCTATTATTCCGGTCATGGTAATAATGACGAAGCCACGAAAGAGCCTTATCTGTTGCCGGTGGATATTACCGGTAAGAATATCCGTCTGGGAATTTCACTGACCGAATTGTATAGGGAACTGGCTACTTATCCGGTGAAAGGGGCTTATGTTTTTCTGGATGCCTGTTTCAGTGGCGGCTATAAGAGTGCTGCCCCTTTACTTGCCCAGAAAGGAGTGCGTGTAGTACCGAAGGTCGGATTGCCACAGGGGAAAACGTTGAGTTTCTCTTCAAGTAGCGGCGACCAGACATCCAGCGTTTATCACGATAAGAAGCAGGGGTATTACACCTACTTCCTGATTAAGACCATTAAAGATGCGCGGGGAGATCTCTCAATGAAAGATTTGTTTGAGAGAACGAGCGCAGCCGTGAAAAAGGCAACCGCTATGATCGGTAAAATGCAAGAACCGCAATGCATGGTTTCGCCTACCTGGTTTGGCTGGGAAAGTTTAAGATTGGAAACCCCGGTAGAACCGGCTCCTGTTGCTCCTCAGGGCGAGTAGGGACTGAATAAGGAGTATAAATCCGGATAAATACGGTGCGGTAGGATTATATGCTTTAAGTAAGAAAGGCTGCGAATGATGGAGTACATCGGTCGTAGCCTTTCTTTATGTGGTAATTTCCAAGATACGGTAGCTCACAGGCTTATTATATCGGGTACTTATTTCAATTCGATAATCTCTTCGTTACAGATGGTTAGTTTTTCTACTCCTTCGCTGGTTACCACCCATGAGTTTTCGATTCCTACAGGGCCTATGCCCGGTAATACGATTTTCGGTTCGAGTGCAAATACCATGCCCGGTTCCAATTCCTGCTTCATGCGTGGTGCCAGCACCGGCATTTCATTTATTTCCAACCCGATGCCATGACCGATAAAGCGTGCCTGTTGGCTGATTCCCATGAAATATTCTGCAAATCCCGCTTTTGTAACCATGTCGATAGCCGTATTGTATAAATCTTCGCATACGGTTCCCGGTTTGGCTAACGAAGCGACCTCGTTTTGTATATCCAGACAAACCTGATGTGCTGTGTAAGCTTTTTCATTGAGTTTGCCAATGGAGAAGACACGGCTCATATCGCCCATGTATCCGTTGAAATTCCCTCCTAAATCTACCATTACGCTTTGTCCTTCTTTTAAAAGAGTGTTGTTGACACCGCCGGGTAGAGCAGGATCGAGCCCCTCGCCACCTAAGGCAAAGTCGTATGGAGAGGGAGTGGCGGCATTATCACCGGTCAATACGCTTCCCATGAAAATTTCCATACTCTGGCCGAACACCCGGAAGATACCCAAAGAGCCTTCAAGGCGCATCAAGCGTTCAATTTCGATGGATAGTTCCCGGTCGGTCATTCCCGGACGATAAACAGAGGGAATCCGGTCGTATGCTTTGGCGTGTGCAATGCCCGAACGGCGAAACATTTCGATTTCAATGGCTGTCTTGGTGCTGCGTGCCTGACGGATAACCGGGGTTCCATTGACAACTTCTGCATCAGGGAATAAAGCTGCCAGCCGTATGTATTCCGTGTAAGGCAGTTCGTCACCTTCCAACATCAGTTTGGTAGGCATAGGTAATTTTTCTTCCTCCAGAATACCCGAAATCTGTTCCGGTTTACGGACAGAGAAAATATGTTCTCCCGAAATGGTATTCGGGCGCTTTATAAACAGACGGGCGGGAGCGTTAAGCGGCAGGTATAGATATCCGCTGACAACGCGGCCATACGTATAGAGCAGATTTACATTGCAAGTGATCAGTGCGGCATCGATGCCTTGTTGGGCCATAAGCCAGCGAATTTTATCGCGGCGTAATTTTAATTCCGGTTGTAACATTTCAATATTATGTTTTTTGATTTCATGATGCAAAGTTAGGTTATTTTAGTTGAAAATGAAACCTTCGGAAAAAAAAGTACGCTACCTACGTCCTGTCACAGGAGGTAAGCAGCGTAAACCACAAATACAAATACAACTAAACAAAGTTTTTACTATCCGATCAGATGATTCCTTGCCCCATCATTGCGTGGGCCACTTTCATGAATCCTGCAATGTTGGCGCCTTTCATATAATTGATATAACCGTTATTTTCAGTACCATATTTTACGCATTGGGTATGGATGTCACTCATGATCTGATGGAGATGTTTGTCCACTTCTTCGGCACTCCAGGAGATATGCATTGCGTTTTGGGTCATCTCCAGACCGGAAGTCGCTACACCGCCTGCATTGACAGCTTTACCCGGGCCATACATGATTTTTGCAGCAAGGAAGGTGTCGATTGCTTCGGGACGGCATCCCATGTTCGATACTTCACCTACGCACATAACTCCGTTGGCAACCAGTTGTTTGGCATCCTCTTCGTTTACTTCGTTCTGAGTAGCGCAAGGCATGGCGATATCCACTTTCTGTTCCCAGGGTTTCTTGCCTGCATAGAATGTGGCATTCGGATATTGTTCTGCATAAGGTGCTACGATATCATTGCCACTGGCACGAAGCTCGAGCATATAATCGATCTTTTCGCCGGAGATGCCATCCGGATCATAAATGTAGCCGTCGGGACCGGAGATGGTAACTACTTTCGCTCCCAATTCCGTTGCTTTTGTTGCCGCTCCCCATGCTACGTTACCAAAACCTGAGATAGCCACTGTCTTGCCTTCGAAACTCGTTCCTTTATCTTTCAACATCTGCTGAACAAAATAGCAGGCGCCAAAACCGGTAGCTTCCGGACGAATGAGCGAACCTCCGAATTCCATGCCTTTACCGGTAAAGGTTCCGGTGTGTTCGCGTGTCAGCTTCTTGTACATACCGAACATATAGCCCACTTCACGGCCTCCTACGCCTATGTCACCGGCAGGTACATCCATGTCCGGCCCTATATGACGCCATAGTTCAAGCATGAAGGCCTGGCAGAAGCGCATAATTTCCGCATCGCTTTTACCACGTGGAGAGAAATCGGAACCACCTTTACCGCCGCCCATCGGAAGGGTAGTCAGTGCATTCTTGAAAGTCTGTTCGAAACCTAAGAATTTCAGAATAGACAGGGTTACTGAAGCATGGAAACGGATACCGCCTTTGTACGGGCCGATCGCATTATTGAATTGTACGCGATAACCTAAATTGGTTTGTACTTCACCTTTGTCGTCTACCCACGTCACGCGGAATGTAAAGATGCGATCCGGTTCTACAAGCCTTTCGATTATTTTGGCTTTTTCAAATTCTGGATGTTGATTGTATATATCTTCAATAGAGAGAAGTACTTCTTTGACTGCCTGGAGGTACTCAGATTCACCGGGATGCTTTGCCTCAAGAGAGGACATAATTTTCTGAATATTCATAATACTATGTTTTAAAAGGTTGATTCTGATAAAATGTCAACTGGTGACACTGCAAATATAGGAAAACTTTTCAATATATGTATATTTTATGAATATATTTTCGCTAAATAATGATAAAATGATAGTTGGGGGGGTGGGCAGATCAAAGGGATTATGATTAGATAAGAGGAAGGGATTTACGATTAGACGATTTACTATTTACGATTGAAATTACACAAACTCCCATATATCCTTATATTATTACGGAATATAGTAGTTGCTTCAATCGTAAATAGTAAATCGTCTAATCGTAAATCCCTTCCTCTTGTTCTTTTTTAGAATGCGGGTTTCATTTTTAGGTTGTACATGATAAACCCATAGATATCGGCTTGTTCCTCCAATACTTTGGCCATCGGTTTACCTGCCCCGTGTCCGGCTTTACTGTCGATACGGATAATCGTCGGATTGGTGCCGTCATTGCATTCCTGCAAGGTGGCGGCAAATTTGAATGAATGCGCAGGAACCACACGATCGTCATGGTCGGCTGTTGTAACCATGGTCGCCGGATATTTAGTGCCGGGTTTCAGGTTGTGCAACGGGGAGTAACCTTTCAAGTATTCGAACATTTCCTGGCTGTCTTCACTTGTGCCGTAGTCGCTTGCCCAGTTCCAGCCGATTGTGAATTTATGATAACGAAGCATATCCATTACTCCTACCTGCGGGATGGCTACTTTGAACAGGTCGGGACGCTGAGTCATGCACGCACCTACCAGCAGACCGCCGTTCGAACCGCCTACGATGGCAATTTTATCCGGATTGGTGTATTTGTTATTGATAAGATATTCGGCTGCTGATATAAAGTCATTGAATACATTCTGTTTTTGCATTTTGGTACCGGCTATGTGCCATTCCTCGCCGTATTCGCTACCGCCACGCAGATTGACCTGTGCATAGATACCTCCGTTTTCCAGGAACGGGATGCGGGAAGTTGTAAATCCGGGATTGAGACTGATGCCAAAACCGCCATAGCCATAAAGGAATACCGGATTGTTTCCATTTCTTTCCAGGTCTTTCTTATAAGTAAGGAACATCGGAATCATGATACCGTCTTTACTGGGGAAGAATGCTTGTTCCGTTACAAAGTCATCGGAGTTGAATTCTACTTTCGGAGCGCGGTAGAGCTCGTAAGAATTCTTATCCATGTCATATTTATAAATAGTGCCCGGAGTAGTGAAAGAGGTGAATACAAAGAAACATTCTTTGTCGTCTTTCGTGCCGCTAAAACCGACGGAACCTAATGACGGAAGCTTGATTTCGTGCATGTGTTCTCCTTTTTGGCTGTAAACATAAGCATGATTGGAGGCATCCTTGTCATAAGTCAGGAATAGTTTTCCTCCGATGACTTCTGCGCTCGACAGAACAGATTCCATCTCAGGTATGAGTTCTTTCCAGTTTTCAAGTTTCGGATTATTGATATCGGCTACCATAATCCGGTTTTTAGGTGCGCCGTAATTGGTGAATATATAGACATTATTATCGATAACTTCAATCGGAGAATATTGATAATCAAAGTCTGTAGTCAACTGTATAAAAGGAGCATTGGCTTTCTTCAAGTCCTTTATGAACAGATTGTTACCTCTTCCTGCACCGGATTCGTATACAAAGAGAATCCGTTCGTCTTCGCTTGTGCCGGTATAATAGAAACGTTTCGGATATGCCGGATTCTGATAAATCAACTTATCCTCTGTCTGGGGAGTACCTATCTTATGATAATATACCTTATGGTTTTCGTTTACGTTAGAGAATTCTTTGCCTTTTACCGGGGCATCATAGGCGCTATAGTAGAAACCGTCTCCCTGCCAGGCTGCTCCTGTAAACTTTGCCCATTCGATGTGGTCGTCGAGCAACTGGCCGGTAGCGGTATCCAGCACGTATATTTCCGTCCAGTCCGACCCGCTGCGTGAAATGGTGTAAGCAGCATATTTTCCATCATGGGAGAAAGAAAGGCCTGTCAATGCTACCGTGCCATCGTCCGATAATTTATTCGGGTCGAGGAATACACGCGGTTCTCCTTCGAGTGAATCCTGCACGTAGAGCACGCTTTGGTTCTGGAGACCGTCATTTTTGTAAAAGTAATACTTACCGTGTTTTTTGAATGGCGCACCTATTTTTTCATAATTAGCGAGGTTGGTCAACCGCTCCAATAACTGTTTTCTGAAAGGAATCTGAGCCAGATATTCGTTGGTTACCTTGTTTTCTGCCTCTACCCAGGCGGCCGTAGCTGCACTCGTATCATTTTCCAGCCAACGATAAGGATCGGCTACTTCCGTTCCGAAATATACGTCTACGGTGTCTACTTTCTCCGCTTTGGGGTAAGTTAACTTCTTTTGTTGAGGTGTACATGACATAACCATGATTCCACTAAGTAATAGGATTGTTTTTTTCATTGTTAATAAGTTGTTTGTATTGACTTAAAATACAAATATAGAGAGAAGTAATGAAATTACCGCCTTTGTTATCTAAAAATTCATTTCTCTTCTCTCTTCATTTGCATTTCACGATAAAAGAAGCGAACTTTGTCTGTCGATTTTTAACCACAGGAAAACCCATGCTCAGTAAATACAAATTAAACCAGCTTTATTTCAAAGATACGCAGTTTGCCAATCTGATGACGCGGCGTATATTCAATGTTTTGTTGATTGCTAATCCGTACGACGCATTTATGCTTGAGGATGACGGGCGCATCGATGAAAAGATCTTCAATGAATATACCTCTCTTTCCCTTCGTTATCCCCCTCGCTTTTCGCAGGTTTCTACAGAAGAAGAGGCATTGGCGCTGCTTGAGAACATGACGTTCGATCTCGTTATCTGTATGCCGAGCACGGGTGATAATGACAGTTTTGACATCGGGCGGCATATCAAGAGCTTGTACGAGCATATTCCTATCGTGATTCTTACCCCGTTCAGTCATGGCATTACGGCGCGTATTGCCGATGAGGATCTGAGTGCGTTCGACTATGTGTTCTGCTGGCTGGGCAATACGGATTTGCTGGTGTCCATCATCAAGTTGATAGAAGATAAAATGAATCTGGAGCATGATGTGGCGGAAGTGGGAGTGCAGTTGATCCTGTTGGTTGAAGACGGCATCCGTTTTTACTCTTCTGTGCTTCCCAATCTGTATAAATTCGTTTTGAAGCAAAGCCAGGAGTTTTCTACGGAGGCTTTGAATGCCCACCAACGGACGTTGCGTATGCGTGGGCGTCCTAAAATAGTGCTGGCGCGTACCTATGACGAGGCTATCACGATATATGAGAAATATAAGAATAATATACTGGGAGTAATCACCGATGTTCGTTTTCCTCGTGTGGAGCGTGGCGAGAAAGACGGGCTGGCCGGTATTAAACTTTGTGCTGCTATCCGGAGGGAAGACCCGTTTGTGCCTCTTATCATCCAGTCGTCCGAGTCGGAAAATGCTTTGTATGCCGCGAAGTATGGTGCCAGCTTTATCGATAAGAACTCCAAAAAGATGGACGTGGATTTGCGTCGCATTGTATCCGATAATTTCGGTTTCGGCGATTTTGTTTTCCGTAATCCGGAGACAGGGGAGGAGATTGCCCGTGTGCGGAATCTGAAAGAGTTACAGAATATTCTGTTTGCCGTGCCTGCCGAATCGTTTTTGTATCATATTTCCCGCAATCATGTATCCCGTTGGCTGTATTCGCGCGCCATGTTCCCGGTTGCCGAATTTCTTAAACCGATCACTTGGAACAGTCTTCAGGATGTGGACGCTCACCGGCGGATCATCTTTGAAGCCATTGTGAAATACCGCAAGATGAAGAATCAGGGAGTGGTTGCCGTTTTCAAGCGCGACCGTTTTGACCGTTATTCCAATTTTGCCCGTATCGGTGATGGCTCTTTGGGTGGAAAAGGCCGTGGTCTGGCTTTCATTGACAATATGGTGAAGCGGCATCCGGAATTTGAGGAGTTTGAGAATGCCCGTGTCGCCATTCCGAAGACAGTGGTGCTCTGTACCGATGTCTTTGACGAGTTTATGGATAGCAACAATCTGTATCAGGTAGCTCTTTCGGATGCCGATGATGATGTCATTCTTCGCTATTTTCTGAAAGCGAAGCTGCCCGACCGTCTGGTAGAGGATTTCTTCACGTTCTTCGATGTGGTGAAGTCGCCCATTGCCATTCGTTCGTCTTCGCTTCTTGAAGATTCTCACTACCAGCCGTTTGCCGGTATTTATAATACTTATATGATTCCTTATCTGGATGATAAATATGAGATGCTCCGGATGCTTTCCGATGCAATCAAAGGAGTATATGCTTCAGTTTATTTCAAGGATAGCAAGGCATATATGCAGGCAACGTCCAATGTGATCGTTCAGGAAAAGATGGCCGTTATTCTGCAAGAAGTAGTCGGCAATCAATATGGTGACCGTTATTATCCGTCCATGTCGGGTGTAGCCCGTTCGCTTAATTACTACCCTCTCGGAGACGAAAAGGCGGAAGAGGGTACGGTGAATCTGGCTCTCGGTCTCGGAAAGTATATTGTGGACGGAGGAATGACGCTTCGTTTCTCTCCCTATCATCCCAATCAGGTGTTGCAGACCAGTGAGATGGAGATTGCCCTGAAAGAGACACAGACCCGCTTCTATGCGTTGGATTTAAAGAATGCCGGTGAAGATTTTTCCATTGACGACGGATTTAATCTGCTGAAACTTCACGTCAAAGAGGCGGAAAAAGACGGTTCGTTGCGTTATCTTGCTTCTACTTATGATCCTTATGACCAGATCATCCGGGACGGACTTTATCCGGGTGGGCGTAAGGTGATTACTTTTGCCAATATCTTGCAACACGACGTGTTCCCATTGGCGCGTATCCTGCAATTGGTTCTGAAGTATGGCGAACGTGAGATGCGCCGTCCTGTGGAGATTGAATTTGCAGCGACCATGAGCCGTGAGCAGGATAAGACCGGTACTTTTTATCTTTTACAGATACGCCCGATCGTCGATACGAAGGAGATGCTGGATGAGGATCTCACAGCCATTCCGGACGAAGATGTCATTCTGCGTTCCAACAATTCTTTGGGACATGGCATTATGAATGAGGTGTATGATATTGTTTATGTCAAAACCGATGGGTACAGTGCTTCTAATAACCAGACCATTGCTTGGGAAATAGAAAAAATGAATCAGCAGTTCCTTAATGAAGGAAAGAATTATGTGCTGGTTGGTCCCGGAAGGTGGGGAAGCAGTGATACCTGGTTGGGTATTCCTGTCAAGTGGCCGCATATCTCAGCAGCTCGTGTTATCGTTGAGGCCGGATTGACCAATTACCGGGTAGATCCGAGTCAAGGTACTCATTTCTTCCAGAACCTGACTTCGTTTGGAGTGGGATATTTCACCATCAATGCTTTTATGAATGATGGAGTTTATAATCAGGACTTCCTGAACGCACAGCCGGCCATTGAAGAAACAAAGTTCTTGCGGCATGTGCGTTTTGAAAAGCCGATAGTGGTAAAAATGGATGGTAAGAAGAAACAAGGAGTGGTGATGATGCCGGAAATGTGAATTACTCCGTTAACCAACGGTTGAGGTTACGTTTCTCGGCACTGAACTCTACTCCTATCTTTATGAGTTTACGTCCGTCTGCCTGATAAGGAATCAAGTATCCTTTGTCGTCTATTTGCTGTAAGGCTTCTTCGGCCGTACCATTAAGTTTGAACTCAAAAACATAGATGTATTGGAGGGTCCTCACTACAGCATCCGCCCGCCCGCGACTGCTGCGTACTTCGACATCTGTGAACTGCCCCATGAGTTTGAAGACGAGATAGAATACTACCTGATAATGGCGTTCGGTCTTCGTGTTAAGCTCATAAGGGAAGTCTGCAAAAAAGGCTTCCATGCGGTTTAGAAAAGCTTCGACGTCGCCTGTTTCCAACTCATGGACAAACTTGCCTATGTAAAAAGCCGTGTCCCTCTCGGAGACAGGTGTATAAAAAGGAGCGGCAAAATTGAGAAAGCCGTATTCCACCTCTTCGTTCGGAAATCCGAGCGTGTATATGCGGAAGCGTTCATCAAATTTCTTGATAGTCAGGTAACCGCTTTGATAAACCATGGGGATGGGATTGTGTATATCCGCCCGATCGTCACTGAGCGATGCGGCAGAGACTTCGATACCATCGAGTTCCCGTAGGTCGTAGTCTGTTTTCTTCAACATTTCCACCAGGAAAGTGGGCGTACCACTGGCAAACCAATAACTGCCGAAGCTGAGTTTGGAAAGGGCGCTGAGCACACTGAACGGGTTGTACATCGGAGTGAATTCTTCATCGTGGGTGAAGCGGTATCCGTCGTACATCTGCGTCATTTTCTCCATAACTCCGGGATGGTCTGTCTTATTCTTTTCTGTCATTTGCAGAAGTTCGGGAGCAAAGGTCGCTTCTATTTCCGAGCGGGTCATCCCGCAAAGGGTATTGTAGGCAGAGTCAAAACTGATGTCATTCAACTGGTTAAGGTTGCTGAAGATTCCCATTTGAGCAAACTTAGTTACCCCGGTGATAAAAACAAATTGTAGCCAGGGATCGGCACTTTTCAACACAGAGTAGAAAGCTGTGAGCGTTTCACGGAAGTCGGCTTGTAACGCTTCGTCGTGAAAGGAGCGTAGCAGGGGTTTGTCATATTCGTCGATGAGCACTACCACGCGGCGTCCTGTCTGTTCATAGGCGTTGCGGATAACATTCATAAAACGAATGGAATAACTGGGATTGGCACTGGTAATGCCATAGCGGGCTTCCCAATGTTTTAATTGGCTAACGAGTAAGTTCTCCAACTTTTCGCGGCTATCATACTTCTCGGCATTGAGGTCGAGATGCAGTACCGGATACTTGAACCAATCTTGTTCCAATTGTTCAATAGCAAGCCCTTTGAAAAGTTCTTTTTTCCCCTCGAAATAAGCTTCGAAAGTAGAGAGCAGCAGGCTTTTACCGAAACGACGCGGACGGCTTAGAAAACAGGGATTTCCTGCTTTTATCAATCGATAGGCTAACGCAGTTTTATCTACATAAAGAAATCCTTCACTGCGTAATTTCTCAAAGCTCTGTATTCCTATCGGGAGTTTTCGGAGCGGACTGTAGGGAATGATGGTTGTACTCATACTGCTCATTTGATTTTGTCAAATGCAAATATACGAAAAAAAGACAGATACAACGAAGGATAGCTTTGATGAAAATAAATTTCGGACTTGTTGGAGGAGGCTTCATCCGTTAGATAAGATACGGATATCTTTCTGAGCATTTTATTGCATTATTCACATGAAATTTCCCCCCCCCTCATCTCCTTCACCTTTCTTGCTTAATCGCCTTATTCATCGGAAATAGAGGGTGAAGGCCCGCTCCAGTTCTCCCGTCCTCATACAAATGTCTCTTAAGCACCGGGCATACAGTTCGTAAGCAATATGCATACGGATGTTGAGCACCAAGCATACGGATGACGGGCACGGTACTTGGCAATACAGGGTGGGTCTTCACCCTGTATTGCCGATGAATAAGGCGATTAAGCAAAAAAGGTGAAGGGAGTGAAGGGGTAAAAATATGCGGAATAGGCAGTCTGAAGAATAAAAAAACGTTTACTGGAGAAAAAGATGCTACATCTTTTTTTTAACATCAAGAGCTTTTTTAAAAACCTGTACATCTTTCTATTGTAGTCTGCTACGTCTTTTTTTGAAAGATGCTATATTTTTCAAAAAAGATGCTACGTCTTTTCATGGGCAGGTGAAATAAAGAAAAGCCGTCTCCAATTTCGGAAACAGCTTTTCTGTTATAAATGACTATAGCTTTTGAAAAACGGGCTTGCTGATTATAATATACCCTGAGCCATCATAGCTTTGGCTACTTTCATAAATCCGGCAACGTTGGCGCCTTTCACATAGTTCACATAGCCGTCGGCTTCAGTACCATATTGTACGCAGGCTTCGTGGATGTTCTTCATGATGCTCTTCAATTTTTCGTCTACCTCTTCAGAGCTCCAACTCAGTTTGATAGAGTTCTGGGTCATTTCCAGACCGGATACGGATACACCACCGGCATTGGCTGCTTTACCCGGAGCATACAGGATTTTTGCATCCTGGAATACTTTGATGGCTTCCGGAGTAGAAGGCATGTTTGCACCTTCGGATACGGCCATTACACCATTGGCAACCAATTTGCGGGCATCGTCGCCATTGATTTCGTTCTGAGTGGCAGAAGGCAAAGCGATGTCACCTTTTTCACCCCAAGGACGGGCTCCTTCTACATATTTACAACCGTAAGTTTCTGCATATTCGCGGATACGGCCACGGTAGAGGTTTTTCAATTCCATGATGTAGTCCAGTTTTGCGCGGTCGATACCGTCCGGATCATAGATATAACCGTCTGAATCGGACATGGTAACTACTTTACCACCCAACTCCAGTACTTTTTCTGCTGTATATTGAGCCACATTACCGGAACCGGAAATCAGACAAACTTTACCTTTCAAGTCAGCACCTTTTCTCTTCAGCATTTCCATCAAGAAGTAGATGTTACCGTAACCGGTAGCTTCCGGACGAATCAGTGAACCACCGAATTCACGGCCTTTTCCTGTGAATGTTCCTGTAAATTCGTGAGTCAGTTTTTTGTACATACCGAACATGAAACCTACTTCACGGCCACCTACACCGATATCGCCTGCCGGTACGTCGGTCTCAGGACCGATATGGCGCCACAACTCTAACATGAATGCCTGTACGAAACGCATTACCTCTGCGTTTGACTTGCCACGTGGAGAAAAGTCGGAACCGCCTTTGCCACCACCCATCGGCAGTGTAGTCAGTGAATTCTTGAATGTTTGCTCAAAGGCAAGGAATTTAAGGATACTGAGGTTTACAGAAGCATGGAAACGGATACCGCCTTTGTACGGGCCGATAGCGTTGTTGTGCTGAACGCGGTAACCCATGTTAGTCTGTACGTTACCTTTGTCGTCTACCCAAGTTACACGGAACTGATATACTCTGTCTGGAATGCAAAGACGTTCTATCAGATTGGCTTTGTCGAATTCAGGGTGTTTGTTGTATTCTTCTTCAATGGTAGAAAGTACTTCCTCTACTGCCTGATGATACTCCGGTTCATTGGGGAACCTTCTCTTTAAATCTTCTAATACCTTAGCTGCATTCATAATTGTTTTCTTTTATAAGTTGAGTTTATAAGTTTGCGAATATTGTTCTCTCTTGCGGTTGCAAAAGTAAATATAAAAATTGAACTTGCAAACATTTTATAAAGAAAAACGGGATAAAATATCAAAAATGATATTTTATCCCGCAAAAATAGAATAAAAAGATATTATTTATTCTTTTTAAGTGATTTGTAAACGGGAATGAATACTAATGTTGCCGAAATGATAAGCATTACTATTGTTGGGCCGTCAATACGTTCGGCATATACCAATACTATATAGCAAAGCGCCACCCAAAGCAGGATGATGCAAACTATTTGTGATCTGGATAGCGGACGTTTCATTTACCTGCTTTTTTCTTGTCTACAATCGCGTCGATAACAGCTACTGCCGTAATGTTTACGATGTCGCGCACGGAGCTTTCGATGTCGGTAAAGTGAATCGGTTTGTTCAGTCCCATCTGTATCGGGCCGATGAATTCCGTATCCGGATCCATCGCCTGCAATAACTGATATCCTGCATTGGCAGAACTCAGGTTCGGGAATACCAACGTATTGACATCTTTGCCGTAGAGACGTGTAAACGGATATTTAGAGTCACGAAGTGTACGGTTCATGGCAAAGTTCACCTGCATTTCACCGTCAATGGCCAATTCCGGATATTCTTTCTGCATGTATGCCACTGCTTCATGTACTTTAAGCGGGCTACCTGCCTGATCGGAACCGAAATTGGAGTAACTCAACATGGCAATCGCTGGTGTATGGTTGAAGAACCGGACAGTCTGGTCTGCTAATTTGGCTATATCTATTAAAGTGGAAGCATCCGGATGCCGGTTGATCAAAGTATCTGCCAGGAAGTAAGTTCCTTTTTTGGAATTCAGGATGTGCATGGTCCCGAAATGATTGTATTCCGGGCGGATGCCGATCACCTCTTTGGCTACTTTGATGGTATTGCTGTATTTGGTATACAATCCGGTGATGAATGCGTCGGCATCTCCGGTTTCCACCATCATCATACCGAAGTAGTTACGTTCGAACATTTTGTCATTGGCTTCATCGTAGGTGGCTCCTTCGCGGGCACGTTTCTGTGAAAGGATCTGTGCGTAACGTTCGCGGCGTTCTGCTTCGCGGTCATGGCGCAGATTGACGATTTCGATACCTTCCAGACTCAGGTCGAGTTCTTTTGCCAGTTTCTCGATACGTTCTTCGTTACCTAATATAATAGGATGGCAGATACCCTCCGCTTTTGCTTCTACGGCAGCTTTCAGCATGTTCGGGTGACCGCCTTCGGCAAATACGACACGTTGCGGGTGGCGGCGTGCCGTGTCATAGAGTTGGCGGGTAAGCTGGGATTCTTGTCCCATGAGTTCGCGGAGATGTGTTTTGTATCCATCCCAGTCTTCGATATTCTTACGGGCTACGCCGCTTTCCATAGCAGCACGGGCTACGGCGATGGAAACTTCCGTTATCAGACGTGGATCTACCGGTTTCGGTATGAAGTATTCCGGGCCGAACGTGAAATTGTTTACATGATAAGCTTCATTTACCACATCGGGTACAGGCTGCTTGGCCAGATTGGCAATTGCGTGTACGGCAGCTATTTTCATCTCTTCGTTGATCGCTTTTGCCTGCGTATCCAGAGCACCACGGAAGATATACGGGAAACCGATTACGTTGTTAATCTGATTCGGATAATCGGAACGTCCGGTTGCCATCAGCACGTCCGGACGGGCGGACATGGCATCTTCATAAGAGATTTCCGGTGTCGGATTGGCCAGGGCGAATACGATAGGAGAAGGAGCCATACTGCGTACCATGTCTTGCGACAGCACGTTGCCTTTAGACAGGCCTAAGAAAACGTCTGCTCCCTTGATGGCTTCTGCTAAGGTATGAATATCCGTACGGTCGGTGGCGAAATAACGTTTTTGTTCGTTCAGATCGGTACGCGCTTTGCTGATTACGCCTTTACTGTCCAGCATGACAATGTTTTCAAGGCGTGCGCCGAGTGATACGTATAGTTTGGTACACGATACGGCAGAGGCGCCGGCACCGTTTACTACGATTTTTACATCTTCAATTTTTTTACCGGCCACTTGCAAGGCATTTACCAGTCCGGCACTCGAGATGATGGCCGTTCCGTGTTGGTCATCGTGCATTACGGGAATGTCGAGTTCCTCTTTCAGGCGGCGTTCTATTTCGAAACATTCCGGAGCTTTGATATCTTCGAGGTTGATACCTCCGAAAGTCGGTGCAATGGCTTTGACAGCCTCGATAAATTTATCCGGGTCTTTTTCATCGACTTCGATGTCGAATACATCGATACCGGCATAGATTTTAAACAGAAGGCCTTTTCCTTCCATTACCGGTTTGCCGCTCAGTGCACCTATATCTCCCAAACCAAGGACGGCTGTTCCATTGGAGATAACAGCTACCAGATTGCCTTTGGCTGTATATTTATAAGCATCCTGCGGGTTCTTTTCAATTTCAAGACATGGTTCGGCCACACCGGGCGAGTAAGCAAGCGATAAGTCGGTTTGTGTACTGTAGGGTTTGGTTGGAACTACTTCAATTTTACCGGGTTTGCCCTGTGAGTGATAGAGCAAAGCGGCTTCTTTCGTTATTTTTGCCATGATAGTGCGTTTTAATAAAAGTTATCATTTGTCTGCAAATGTAGGAATAAAAGTTAGAAACTGTAGTCTATCTGTCATAAATTCTATTAAACTAATAACATAAAGGCACAAAAAGAGAAACGATACTTCTTCTTTTCGTGCCTTTATTGCATATTTATAACAAAGTTACTGTATGAATGTTTTCGGTCCGAGGATGTCGTACATGTCGCTTACATTCCGGGTACGCAGTATTTCTCCGTTAGGGGCATAAAAAAGCTGATATTTAATGTCTACGTTCGGCTGTCCCACTTTGATGACGATGATCGGCTCCCATTTCGGAAACTCTACGTAAGTTACATCCAGAACTTCCCAGGCAGCATAGTTACTGGCTGCAAAGGCATTATATACAGGAGGGGTAAGGCGGTCCGTACTTATCAGTTCAGTCTGTATCATCACCCATTGCGCCTGTGTGTTGAACCAGACATTTTTCTCAAGGCCGTTCATCATGAAGTCGGCACAGTAATAACCGTCATCCTGCGACCAGGCTATGTCCTTGGCATCGGGATACATCTTTTTGAGTGCGGCCTGTACATTGGCCGGTGAATATCCGGCAAAGGCGGTGGTGGTAACTGCCAGCATGGCCAGCAATATACCGAATTTTAATTTTATCATAGTTAAAACAGTTTGGGTTAAGTGACTTTTGCCGATTAGAACAGCCAACCGTGAGAATTTGTTTTCTATGTTACCGCCGGTTTATGCAACATTATAATGTAGAGGAATGGTAAAGTCTATATTTTGGCTATATAGAAGTCTATATTTTTGCCATATAAAAGTCTATACCTTTACTCTGTAAAAAAGGTATATTTTTATATGCATTGATTATCAATGCATTATTTCGGATTGTTGGATTCTCCGATACTGACTTCATTAACAGGCCGGTTTGTCGTTATGTACCTGCTGTTTTCCGGTAATCTCCCGGTGACATTCCTTCATACCGTTTGAAATAACGTCCTAAATAGGATTGGTCGGGAAAACCCAGACGATCGGCTATTTCCTGCATACTTAATTCGGTGGATTGCAGTAAGACTTTTATTTCAAGGATCACATGTTGATCGATGATCTGCTTGGCCGAGGCACCATTGGTAATACTGCGGCAGATTCCGGTGAGGTACTTGGTGGAGATACAGAGGCGATCGGCATAAAAAGATACCTCACGCTCCGTGAGACAGTTTTCATGAATGAGTGCGATGAACTTTTTGAAAAGTTCGTCCTGGCGGTTGTGACCTTCCATATCGTCGCGGGTAAAGAAACGATGAACTTTGTCATACACATCGAGCAGAAAGCTTTGCAGGTGATTGCGGGCTATCTGATAGCGGAAGTTATGGTCTTTATCGGCATAAAGGGAGATAGTGGCTTCCAGTAACCGGTTGATATTAGCTGTAAATTCATCGGGCAGTGTGAAGCAAGGTTTCTCTTTCAGAAAATGAAAAAAAGAGGGTTCGAGACGCAGACAAGCTTCACGAAACATATCACTGTGGGCTGCGAAATAAGAAACACGAAAATCGTTACTTTGTCCGGCAAGACTGATGACTGTGCCGGGGAGAAGAATCATTTGGGTATTTCGTATTATTTCATGTCGTTCAAGATCGATAAGTACCTGTCCCCAACCACTGTGGCAGAAAATAATAATCATACAGTCGAGTTTATACAGCCGACGGTGAAAAACTGCCAGATTGCTTGTGCCGGCTACGAACGGGCGTTCCCTTGAAAGGATGAGAGGGTTTTTATATTCCATAAGTAGTTCTTTATTTCACCTGCAAAAGTAGAGTTTTTTAGGGAATTTACGCTAATTTGTTCCAAAAATGAACAAAACTGTAAACAGTATGAAAAGTTTTCATCCGAAGAAAGCCGTTACCTTTGCCACGATCAAAAAAAGTAGAAAAATGGAGAATAGGAAATATAATTCAAGAAGGTTTGTCCTTGTATTTGCAGCATTGCTGTCGGCATTCGGCCCGTTTATGACCGATTTGTATCTGCCGGCTTTTCCGGAATTGATGGAATATTTCGGTACGACTACTTCCCTGATACAACTCAGTTTGACTTTTGGCGTGATCGGTTTGGCTGCCGGGCAGCTGGTTATCGGTCCGTTGAGTGATAAGTACGGGCGTCGTCGTCCGTTGATTTTATCTTTGACGGTGTTTGTAGTATCCACGCTTATTTGCTTATTATGCCGGGACGTGATTACATTTATCTGTTTCCGTCTTTTGCAGGGTATTGCTGCTGCCGGAGGAGTAGTGATTTCCCGTTCGATAGCTGTCGATCTATATGAAGGAAAAGAATTCACTCGTTTTTTTGCCATGCTGAGTGCTGTGCAGGGGTTGGCACCGATTGTAGCTCCTATTGCCGGTGGATTATTGTTAGGGATAACAGACTGGAGGGGTATTTTTGCAGTACTTCTTTTAATTGGTGTGGCGATCTTGGCGGCTGCTTTCCGTTTTCGCGAGTCGTTGCCCGAAGAACGCAGGCAAACAGGGAGTGTACTGGCCACTTTTGCAAATTTTCGTTCGGTGTTGGGTAATAAGCATTTTGTGTGCTACATGCTGATACAGTCGTTTGCAATGGGAGTATTGTTTGCATATATTTCCTCATCCCCGTTTATTTTTCAGACAGAATACGGGTTAACCCCGGTGATGTACAGCGTTTGTTTTGCTTTCAACGGATTGGCGATTATGACGGGAAATTTGATAGTTCCGAGATTTGGAAGCGAAGAACGGGCATTGGGTATAGGAGCCTGTTGTCTGCTGATAGCTTCGCTTGTATTGGCCGTTTGCCTGATGGGCGGCTGGTCCGTGGTTGCGATAGAAATAGGATTTTTGGTATTGCTTTTTTGTGTGGGCATGGTGCTGCCCACCTCTACCTCGCTGGCATTGGCATTGGAAAGAAAGAATTCGGGGAATGCTTCGGCGATGTTGGGATTCTTTCAATTTACTTTCGCCGGTTTGGTAGCTCCGTTAGTGGGACTGGGCGAGGTTTCGGTTGCTACAAGTTGGGTAATTGTCATAGCCAGTTGTGCAACGTGCGGATTGGTAGGGCTTTTATTAATGGCGACTTCTCATACTTTTTTTCAGAACACATCATATAAATAGTTTTTTTAATAGTTAGAACATGAAGAATCAGGTAAACAGATTGTTGCAAACGGCATTGGCCGTTTGCTGTTTGGTAGTGGCAAGTTGCCAGCAGGCACCTCCCGCTCAGGTAGAGGCAGAATACGAAGTAATGACCATCGCTCCGGCGGACAGAACGCTGACAAGTGTTTATTCTGCCACCATTCGTGGACGGCAAGACATTGAGATCTATCCGCAGGTATCCGGTTTTCTTACGAAGGTGTGTGTCACCGAAGGAGAACACGTACGTCAGGGGCAGACTCTTTTTATCATTGACCAAGTGGCTTACGAAGCTGCTTTGCAGACAGCCCAAGCCAATGTGAAGGCTGCTGAGGCCTCACTTGCTACGGCACAGTTGACTTATGACAGCAAACAGGAACTTTTCCGCCAGAATGTGGTTTCGGAATTCGATCTTAGTACGGCGCATAATTCATTGCTGACAGCTAAAGCCCAATTGGCGCAGATGAAAGCACAGGAGGTAAGTGCCCGTAACAATTTGTCATATACAGTTGTGAAAAGCCCGTCGAACGGGGTAGTGGGCACGTTGCCTTACCGGGTAGGGGCTTTGGTAAGTGCCAGCCTTCCGGAACCTTTGACTACCGTTTCGGATAATTCCGACATGTACGTGTATTTCTCTATGACGGAAAATCAATTGCTCAATCTTATCCGGCGTTACGGTTCCAAAGAGGAAGCGTTGAAGCAGATGCCCGAAATCGATCTGATGTTGAATGACAATTCGGCTTATTCGCAAAAGGGGAAAATCGAAACGATCAGTGGTGTGATAGACCGTTCGACAGGAACTGTGAGTCTGCGTGCCGTATTCCCCAATAAGGAGGGATTATTGCATAGCGGTGGTGCAGGTAATGTGGTTATCCCTGTTCAGAAAAACGGTGCGGTGGTCATTCCGCAGGCAGCGACATTCGAAATACAGGACAAAGTTTATGTCTATAAAGTGGTAGACGGCAAAGCACAGTCAACTCCTGTGCAGGTAACCCGTGTGAACGGTGGTAAAGAATTTATTGTTGATGAGGGGCTTACAGCCGGTGAAGTCATTGTGACCGAAGGAGTGGGATTGCTCCGTGAAGGGACACCGATCAAGGCAAAGAATAATAATAAATAATGCGCTGATTTGCCAATATGCCAATGTGCCAATTAATGAATTAAGAGTGAAAGAATTAATAATGAATCGATGTGATGGCAATGGGATAATGTGGTAATTGGATAATGTGCTAAATAATAATTTAGATAGAACGATTATATGAATTTAAGAACTTTTATTGAGCGGCCGGTACTATCCGCCGTCATCTCCATAACGATTGTCGTTGTCGGCATCATCGGATTGTTCTCCTTGCCCGTAGAACAATATCCGGATATTGCGCCGCCAACTATTATGGTCTCCACCAGCTATTTCGGCGCCAGTGCAGAGACTTTGCAGAAAAGTGTGATTGCTCCGTTGGAAGAGGCCATCAACGGTGTGGAAGACATGACTTATATGACCTCTTCTGCTACGAATGCGGGATCGGTTACTATTACGGTCTATTTTAAACAGGGTACTGATCCCGACATGGCAGCGGTGAATGTGCAGAACCGTGTTTCTAAGGCCACCGGGCAGCTTCCAGCAGAAGTGACTCAGGTGGGTGTTACCACCAGCAAGCGTCAGACGAGTATTCTTCAGATGTTCTCTCTGCATAGCCCGGACGACTCTTACGATGAGGCATTTCTTGCCAACTATATCAGTATTAACCTGAAACCGGAGATTCTCCGTATCAGTGGTGTGGGTGATATGATGATTATGGGTGGTGACTATAGTTTGCGTATCTGGATGAAACCGGATGTGATGGCACAGTATAAACTGATTCCTTCGGATGTCACTGCCGTGTTGGCCGAGCAGAACATCGAATCGGCTACCGGTTCGTTCGGTGAGAATTCGGATGAGACTTATCAGTATACCATGAAGTTCAAAGGGCGTAGGGTTACTCCGGAGGAATTCGGTGAAATCGTAATCCGTTCTACAGACAATGGTGAAGTACTGAAACTGAAAGATATTGCCGAAGTGGAACTGGGACAGGAAAGTTATGCCTACAAGGGTACCACGGACGGACACAATGGTGTGTCCTGTATGGTTTTCCAGACGGCCGGCTCCAATGCGACGGAGGTGAACAACAATATTGATAAATTTTTGGAAGAGGCACGGAAGGATTTGCCGAAAGGGGTAGAGCTGACGCAGCTGATGTCATCCAATGACTTCCTTTATGCATCTATTCATGAAGTGGTTAAGACACTGATCGAGGCCATTATTTTGGTTATTCTGGTGGTATATGTGTTCTTGCAGGATATCCGTTCTACACTTATTCCGTTGGTAGGAATCGTTGTATCGCTTATCGGTACGTTTGCTTTCATGGCATTGGCCGGTTTCAGTATCAACCTGATAACCTTGTTTGCTCTTGTTTTGGTGATCGGTACGGTGGTGGATGACGCCATTGTCGTCGTCGAGGCCGTGCAGGCGCGATTCGATGTAGGCTACAAATCTTCTTATATGGCCAGTATCGATGCCATGAAGGGAATTAGCAATGCAGTTATCACCTCTTCACTGGTGTTTATGGCGGTATTTATTCCGGTATCGTTTATGAGTGGTACTTCCGGAACTTTCTATACCCAGTTCGGATTGACAATGGCGGTGGCCGTAGGTATCTCGGCTGTGAACGCCCTGACATTGAGCCCGGCACTTTGTGCATTATTGCTCAAACCTTATATTAATGAAGACGGAACACAGAAGAATAACTTTGCCGCCCGTTTCCGTAAGGCGTTCAATGCTGCTTTTAACGTGGTGGTAGAGAAATATAAGAATATTGTATTGTTCTTTATCAAACGCAGATGGCTGACATGGTCATTGCTGGTTTGTTCCATTATTCTGCTGGCATTCCTGATGAATACGACTAAAACCAGTCTTGTGCCCGATGAAGACCAAGGGGTTGTTTTTGTCAATGTAAGTACGGCTGCCGGTAGTTCGTTGAAAACAACCGATGATGTGATTACACGCATCGAAAAGCGTTTGGAAGCAATTCCGCAGGTGAAACATGTACAGAAGGTGGCCGGCTACGGATTATTGTCCGGGCAGGGTAGTTCGTTCGGTATGTTGATCTTGAAACTGAAACCTTGGGACGAACGTCCGGGGAAGGAGGATAACGTACAAGCGGTTATCGAGCAAGTCTATGGAAGTACGATGGATATTAAGGATGCTACCGTATTTGCCATTTCTCCGGGTATGATTCCGGGATACGGTATGGGTAATGCCTTGGAAATGCATGTGCAAGATAAACAGGGAGGTGATGTGACTACTTTCTTCCAGACTACACAGCAATATTTAGGTGCTTTGAACCAGCGTCCGGAGATTGCTATGGCTTACTCCACATTTGATGTGCGCTATCCGCAGTGGATGGTAGAGGTAGATCCTTCCAAGTGTAAACGTGCAGGCATCACTGCCGATCAGGTACTCAGTACTTTATCAGGATATTACGGCGGACAATATGTATCCAACTTCAATCGTTTCTCGAAGGTTTATAAAGTGATGATACAATCCGATCCTAAATATCGTCTGGATGAGGCATCGTTGGACAATACTTTTGTACGCATGTCCAATGGAGAGATGGCACCGCTCAGTCAGTTTGTGACTTTAACCCGTGTGTATGGCGCCGAAACGTTGAGCCGTTTCAATATGTACAATTCTATTGCAGTGAATGCCATGCCGGCCGAGGGATACAGTACGGGTGATGCCATGCGTGCCGTACAGGAGACGGCCGTAACAGCCTTGCCTAAGGGATATGGCTATGACTATGGAGGTATTACCCGTGAGGAAAATCAGCAGAGCGGTACTACAATTATCATCTTTGCCATTTGCTTCCTGATGATTTATCTCATTCTGAGTGCCCTTTATGAGAGTTTCATCATTCCGTTTGCCGTGTTGCTCAGTGTGCCGTGCGGTCTGATGGGTAGTTTCCTTTTTGCCCGTATATTCGGACTGGAGAACAATATCTATTTGCAGACAGGGCTTATCATGTTGATCGGTTTGCTTGCCAAAACCGCTATCTTGCTGACAGAGTATGCAGCCGAACGTCGTAAGGCCGGTATGGGGCTGATCGCTTCTGCCGTGAGTGCAGCCAAAGCCCGTTTCCGTCCTATTTTGATGACAGTGTTGACAATGATATTCGGTCTTTTCCCTCTGGTGGTAGCCAGTGGAGTAGGAGCCAACGGTAACCGTTCATTGGGAACCGGTGTCGTAGGCGGTATGTTTGTCGGTACGTTGGCATTGCTTTTCATTGTACCTTCGCTCTTCATTGCTTTCCAATGGCTTCAGGAAAAGCTGCATCCCGTGCAGGCCGAACCGTCTCAGGATTGGCAGATTGCAGAAGAAAAGCAGGAAAGTGACCGGGAGAAAAGGGAAGCCGGAAAAGAATAATAAATAGAGCTAATTATGAAGATACGAAATATGAGAAAACAAATTTTATTGTTTGTAGCCGTTGCTTTTACATTGAGCAGTTGCGGCATCTATTCCAAATATAAACCTGTTTCGGAAGTACCGGACGGACTGTATGGCAGCACTGATGAGAGTGCTGCCCAGACAGCCGATACTGCCAACTTTGGCAATCTGGCGTGGCGGGAAGTTTTTTCCGATCCTTTTTTGCAGACATTGATTGATTCGGCGTTGGTTCGTAATACCGATTTGCAGACAGCCCAATTGCGGGTGAAAGAAGCGGAAGCGGCCTTGATGACTTCCAAACTCTCTTATCTGCCGTCTCTGTTTTTGGCGCCGGAAGGTTCTATCAGTAGTTTTGACGGCGCAAAGGCTACCAAGACTTATTCGTTGCCTGCTACTGCTTCATGGGAGATCGATCTCTTCGGACGTCTGACCAATGCCAAACGGGGTGCGAAAGCTGCGCTTCTGCAAAGCCGGGAATATGAACAGGCGGTACAGACACAATTGGTGGCATCGGTGGCAAACGCGTATTACACGTTGTTGATGCTCGATGCCCAATATGAAATTGCAACAGCTACCGAAAAAGCCTGGAAGGAGAGTGTGGCTGCCACCCGTGCCATGAAAGCTGCCGGCATGGTGACAGAAGCCGGACTGGCACAAACCGAGGCTACCTATTACAATATATGTACTACCGTGCTCGATTTGAAAGAGCAAATCAACCAGACGCAAAATAGCTTGTCATTGATTCTGGCCGAGGTTCCCCATGATATTCAGCGTGGTAAACTTGCCGGACAGCAGTTACCGGAGACTTTTGCTACGGGAATTCCTTTGCAGATGTTATCCAACCGGCCCGATGTGCGGAGTGCCGAACTTTCACTGGCACAGGCCTTTTATTCTACGAATGCCGCCCGTTCGGCTTTCTATCCTTCCATTACATTGGGTGGTAGTGCAGGCTGGACCAACAGTGCCGGTTCGATGATTGTGAATCCGGGCAAACTGCTGGCTTCGGTATTCGGATCGTTGACGCAACCCTTGTTTAACAAGGGAGCTAATATCGCCCAACTGAAGATAGCGAAAGCACAGCAGGAAGAAGCGAGTTTAGCTTTCCAGCAAACATTGCTTGCTGCCGGAAGCGAAGTGAATGATGCTTTGACGCAGGTACAAACTGCACGCAGCAAATCCATTTACTTCGACAAGCAGGTAGCTTCATTGGAAAATGCCGCCCGCAGTACCCGCTTGCTGATGCAGCACGGCAACACTACCTATCTGGAGGTCTTGACTGCCCAGCAGACATTACTCAATGCGCAACTCTCTCAGGTAGCCAACCGGTTTACCGAAATTCAAGGAGTTATCACCCTATATCAAGCACTTGGTGGCGGGCGAATGTAAAACAGGCAGAGAGGAGGTATTATGATGAAAGCCGAAACAACCCGTCGGCTTGTTGTTGATCATACGAAGCGAGAGATGATTCGTCAAGGTATCAGCCGTTTGACAATGGATATCATTGCTCAAGGGTTAGGGATGTCGAAACGAACACTTTACCAACTCTTTCCCAGCAAGGTCTGTCTTGTACAGATTTGTCTGGCAGACATTGCTGGGGAAAAAAAACGGACTCTGTTGGCCCGGGCAGATAATGACCGGTCGTGTGTGAAAACGTTGTTCGATATTGTTGGCGGGTATGTCGATCTGATGTATTCTATGGGAAGGGTGCTACTGACCGATTTGGCACAGGAGACGGATTACCAATCGTTCTCGAAGCGAGAAGAATATTTCTGGTTGCAGCAATTTGCAGATGTATTAAATCGTTGTAAGGCCTGTGGATATCTGCTTCCCGATGTCGATCCCGATCGCTTTGCGAATGATTTGCTTGTCCTTCTTTATGAGAATAGTTTGCGTGGTGCACGTTATACTACACAATGGTTGTTTTGTCAAGCGTTGTTGCGTGGTATATTCCGGACGAATGCTATTCCTTTGATTGATGAATATATGGAAGAACATGATCTTGCAGTACATGCCTGATTTCTTCAATATTTTAAAAAAGATGCAGCAACTTGATGCAAAGATGCTGCGTCTTTTTTTTATAGATTTTATTTCCTGAAATCAATAATGAATAAAACGCGCAGCCAATCGGCACATTAATAAGACAGCGCAGCCAATTGGCACATTGGCATATTGCCGCATTGGCACATTATTTATCCGTTTTCAGCTCTTTCAGTACACTGCATGTCAACGGTATGGCCAACAGGAAAGAAAGTAAGTCTGCCATTGCCTGGCACATTTCCACTCCTTGCAGTCCGAAGAAGCGGGGCAACAGGAAGATAAGCGGAATGAAGAACAGTCCTTGGCGTGCCGAAGAGAGTAGTGTGGCACGTACCGGTTTGCGGATAGTCTGCAGCATCATGTTACTCATAATGATCCATGAACCGAGAGGCAAGGTAATAAATTGCCATTTCAATGCTGCCGATCCTATGGAGACAACCTCTGCATCTCCTTTACGGAAAAGTTCTATCACATCCGGTGCAAAGGCAATTCCTGTGATTGTGACGGTCAGCAGAAAAATAAATCCTACTTTTACACAAAACCAGAATCCTTCCCGTACGCGACTGTTCAGTCCTGCTCCGTAATTGAATCCGCACACGGGCTGGAATCCTTGTCCGAATCCGATAAGGAAAGAGTTGATGAACATACAGACCCGTGTGACGATAGACATTCCGGCAATGGCGGCATCTCCGAAATTACCGGCCGCCACATTCAGTAAGATAGTAGATCCCGATGCCAGTCCCTGACGAAAGAGGGAAGGGGTTCCTCCGTCGATAATCTCTTTGAAAAATCTCCAGGTAGGGGTGAAATGCTTGTATCGGATGATGATATTATTTCCCCGGCGTGCCATATACAGTAGTAGTGAGAAACTGCACATCTGGCTGATGATGGTAGCTAATGCCGCTCCCGATATCCCCATTCCGAAAGTGAAAATCAGTAACGGATCCAACACGATGTTCACTACCGCACCGGTGACGATACCCACCATGGCATAGGCGGCATTTCCTTGAAAACGCATCTGATTGTTCAGCACCAGCGAAGCCGTCATGAAAGGTGCGCCGATCAGGATAATGCCTAAATATTTTTCTGTGTAAGGCAGGATGGTAGGGGTAGACCCCAATGCGACGGAGAGTGGCGTTAACAGCAACAAGCCGACAACGGCAATGACTACTCCCATGAACAAAGCAAAGAAAAATCCTGTAGCCGCCATTTTTTCCGCATTATCCGTTTCTTGTGCTCCCAACTTTCGTGAGATGTAGTTTCCTGATCCGTGTCCGAAGAAAAATCCCACAGCCTGAATGATAGACATGACGGAAAACACGATGCCTACTGCTGCTGTCGACTGTGTGTTGATCTTCCCGACGAAATAAGTGTCTGCTATATTATAAAAGGAGGTGACCAGCATACTGATAATTGTCGGTACGGCCAGTTTACCGATTAATCCCGGAATGGGAGCGGTAGTCATCTGTGTAAAATTATCTTTCTTCATCGTTGTAAGGCGGCACTTCCGTGTCTTTATCGCTTTGTAAGTTCGTACAAAGATACGCATCCCTGCGGATATACGGGTGGCATTAGACGATCAGATTACGGTCTGCTTCATCAAAATTACGAATAATTAGATAATCTGCCCAGTCGGAATAATCGTCATTATTTGAGTTGACGGCAATAATGCATCCTGCATCCGCATTCTTGGCCGCCTGAAGTCCGGCAACAGCATCTTCAAAGACTATTACCTCATTCGGCTGTTTTCCGATCACCGACATGGCAATCCGGTAAATTTGTGGATCGGGTTTTCCTTTTATCCGCCCGTTGTTGTACACCACCCTGTCGTAATCGAACCATTTGCCTATTCCCAAATGCTCGAAGTAGAAGTCCACATTCTCTTTGTCGGAAGCGGTGGCAATGGTGAACGGAACCTTTCTTTCTTGAAGAAAATCGAGGAAGTCAGGAGCACCCGGTGCCAGCATCATTTCGGTTTCCAGGCATAATTGCCGGTATAAAGTCTCTTTTTCATCAACGAGCGCACGTATCTCTTCTGCCGAATGTTCGCGTTGGAAAAGACTGTTGAAAATATCCCTGTTATTCTTTCCGTGAAAGGTGGCGAAGAACTCATGATCGGACAAATGCATGCCCCGTTTTTCCAGAAACATGTTCCAAGCTTTATTGTGTAAGGGAGTATCCCAGAACAATGTACCGTTAAAGTCGAATATCACACCAGAGTATTTCATAACAGAATGGTTAGATGGATTTGGATTTATGTATGCAAAGGTGGAAAAAGAAAGGTAGACGGGCAATGATATAAATCAAGAAATGAGGTTTCAATAATTTTTGTTTTCAATTATTGGAATTTTTTGTCGTATATGTTGTATGCTTATAACGGTTCTTATTGGCAGGAAGAATTTATTATTTTTCAAATACATAATAGTTGAAAATAACATATAGTTTACCCGATAAAAACGTTAAAATTCATCTTTTTCTTTTATAATTGATTTTCCAGAACAATATATGTTAAATGATTACATTATTGTAGTTGTGTTGTGTTTTATTTTATTATTTTTATGATAAATTTAAAAAATAGGCAACCATGCTCACGTAGGGATACAAGTTCTCTTCTCTGAGCCTGTAATGAAAATGCTTCGGAGTGAATATAATAAAGTCCGACTATTTGTTTAGTTGACTTTTAATAAACGCCCAAACGGACTTACATAGCCTAAAATAGTCCTTTGACATGCAGATATTTGGAAAATCATCAACTTGATGAAGTTTATCCACATGCATCTGACATTAATCTACATGGAGCGCTTTAACAACCTCTGTAGCGGGTCTTTGTTGCTGCGCGTATGAAAACTATGGTTTCGAGCTCTTCCCTTAAAAACTCTTCCTTTTTTGTTTTATCCCGAAATGGGATTACGGTATTTGACATGAAGCGGTTATAATGAACCGCAGGCTTGTTTGAATTTTAACCGTCCACTTTTTGTGAACACTTATGAATATGTTTAACAATTTAAATTTAATTATTATGAAACGATGTATTATTTCCGCATGCCTGATAATGGTGTGTTCTTTGGTGTTTGCACAGGTAAAAGTGGGTTCGGATGGTAAGGTAGCTATCGGAACTGATACTGCTGCTCCTTTATCCATATTAAGTGTGAATAGTAAGGGAGAAGCCGATAGCGATATTATTATCGAATCGACCAACTCGATGGCTCTGACGGCAATACACAATCCTACGGAAAGATTAACGGGTTGGGCAAGAGGCTGCAATACCGGTATTGCGTTGTCACCCCATACATTTAATGTGGGAACTTTGGGCTCTGCATATTCTCACTCCGCTTTAAGTAGTGGAAGGGGATTTGGTTTGTTCGGTACAGCAGGCAATTATACATCAGGTTACAACTATGGTGTTTTAGGAATGCTTTATGGAACTAACAATGGTGCAGGCATCTATGGTACTTCTGTTCATAGTGATTATGGTGTGCCGATAAACGGTCGTTATGCAGGTTATTTCCGGGGAAATGTGTATGTGACTGGTAGTATTTATAGTGTTTTGTTGACTCCTGCAACAACTTCGACCAATCTTTCAACTCTATCCGCCCAATCGGAATCGGAAGAAGGCACAATGACGAAGTTGAGCCGGTTGAATACGGTTCAATACAATATGCAGTCTCCTTTCAAAACGGCAGTCCCAGCTACTTTTATTGCCACTGATACGGTAGCTCCGGCTGTGCAGCTCTCGGCGGATGAAGCTCAGATTTATTCACGGGTTCATTATGGATTTATTGCCCAAGAATTGAAGAATGAATATCCTAATCTCGTTTATGAAAACGAACAGGGAGATTTAAGTATAAACTATATAGAGATGATTCCTCTCTTGGTACAATCCATTCAGGAGCTGACGGTAGAGATAAACCGGCTGAAATCGAAAAGCCAATCTCCTCTCTCAAGAAGTGTAGATGAGGAAGATGGAGAAGTCGAGGACGGTCTTATGGATAAATTAGAATCCGAATTGTTTCAGAATACTCCCAATCCATTTAGTGATAATACTGTAATTAAATATGTCATTCCGCAAGATGTACAAAATGCTAACTTGCTAATTTATGATATGAATGGCAAACAAATCGAGCAATTTGTTTTAACTCAAAAAGGTATGGGATCTATTGTATTGGAGGGGAGTCATTTGGAAGCCGGAATGTACCTGTATTCTCTGATTGTTGATAGCAAAGTGATTGATGTGAAAAGAATGATCTTAACAAATTAATAGGATAAAAACTATGCCATTGTAATTGTAAAATTGTAATTCATGAATGATAGAATATTATGAATAAGATTATATGTTTATTATTGTTTACATTTTGGGGCATTTTATCGTATTCACAAAATGTAGTGACTGATGGTGTTATCTTCTCAATAGATGGAAAGACTCTGATAAAGTATCCTACAGACAAGTTCTATAAAGAATATATAATACCTGAAGGTACGGAAATCATAGATAGAAAAGCATTTGTAGGAGCTCAAATAGGGAAAGTGACATTGCCAACTACATTAACTCATATAAACGATTCTGCGTTTTATAATGGTCCATCTGATTTCATTCTTACAGGGAAATTCCCCATTATTGGAAATCGTGTTTGGCCCAATGATAGGCGTTTTGAAGTTACTGAGAGCAATCCTTATTGTCGAGTATCGGACGATGGTTTTGTTTATTCTAAAGATGGAAAAACTGTACATATAGTTCCTATAGATATACGTGGTTATTTAGAAGATATTGAAATAATTGATAGATATGCTTTTCAAGATTGTTACTTCCGTTATGGATATATGAAGATGGCGATGGAAAAGTTATCAAATTGAATATTTAATTAGTAATAGAATGTTATGAAAAAAATTACATGTCTTTTATTGTTTACATTTTGGGGTACCTTGTTATATTCCCAGAATATGGTTGTTGATGGGGTCACTTTTTCTGCGGATGGGAAGACGTTGATAAAATATCCGAAAGATAAAGTGGATGAAGAGTATGTGGTTCCGGAAGGGACACAGATAATTGAAACAGAGGCTTTTGATCAAGTAGAATTGTTGTCACATATTATTTTACCTTTTTCTTTAAAGGAGATAAGAAACAATGCTTTTTTTAAATGTTTTGTTTTAAAGGCTGTGACTTGGAGTAATTTTCCCTCGATTGTGGGTAGGGATATTTTTTACGAATCTCCAATACGGGAATTTTATGTGTCAGATGGTGCTGATTGTGTAGTGGTAAACAATGTTCTTTTTTCTATGGATCAAAAGAAGCTGTTACGTTATCCTCCAAGAAGAGAAAAATCACAAGAAGAATCTGAAAATCCTACATATTTCACAGAATATGTAATTCCGGAAGGTACTGAAGTAATAAATAGATTAGCGTTTGATAGAGTTTTTTTGTATAGTGTAACTTTGCCGTCAACTCTAAAAACAGTAGAGGAAGGTGCTTTTTGGGTAGAACCACGTGTGCCTGTCGGTAGAAATAATCAAGAAACCAATCGTGATAATGATTTTGATTGGGATTTGGAATATCGGGACATGGATGTAGTTGTTTGTAACGCAATTGTACCTCCTGTGCTGATTGGCTATCCATTTGCGAATACATACTGGACAAGATTGTATGTTCCTAAAGAGAGTTTCGATGCTTATTGCTATGCACCGGGCTGGATGAAGTTTAGGGATATAAATCACAAACTCAATCCGGCTTCAGTTAATGACATTTCATTATCTGGCTTGAGAGTTTTTTTAGATGGTGACAACTTGAATATAACGGGTATGCGGAAAATATCAGAAGTAAGATTATATGCATTAAATGGTATTTTATTATTAGAAGAAATCATAAATGATAATTCGTGTAATTTAAAAATAGATAATCTGTCACATGGATTATTACTCTTAGAGGTGGTTTATGAAGATGGAACGAGGGAAAAGATAAAATTCCATAAATAAATTGATTTATGAAAAAGATATTAGTTTGTTTGATAGCTATTGTAGTTGTCATGAATTTGAGTGCACAAGTGGAAGGTACGATACAATGGAGGCCTGAGATAGATTTTACTTATCAGGTAAATGGTGAATATGTAGAAATATCATCTGAAACCGGATATGTTGATGAACCGGGAATGCCTCAGATTCCATATTGTGTGAAAACATTTCTTATACCTGTGAATACTCAGCCAGCAATACAGATAAAGTATGTAAATAGAAAGCTACAAAAAAAGGATATTTTATTATATCCGGTCCAACCGCCAATTCCTATTGGAGAAAGTATCTTATCATGGGTAGAGCCCAATAGTGATATTTATAACTCATCGAATCCTTTTCCAGGAAAGTATGCCGAAATTGTATCAGATAGGATGGATTTTGGTTACCATCTTGTAACGGTGAGATTTTATCCAATTGAGTATATTCCTAAACAGAGGGAACTGTATACTTGTGATATTGCTTATTCTTTAACTTTTTCGATGGCTAAAAAGTTAGCTTCTACTTCAATAATAGAAAAGCAATCGGAATACTTAAGTCAATTAGATGAGGACTATATTCGATCAATTATTGATAATAAGGAGATGTTGTCAGAGATTACTCCGAACATAAAAGCATCTTTCAGAAAAGGGCGTTTGGGCGCAATGGTAAGCGCAGCAGAAAAAAATGCTAATTCAGATGTGGATAATTATCTGCCGGAGTATCTGATTATAACGAATGAAACGTTGAAAGAGAAATTCCGGATATTGGCTGATTGGAAAACTAAAAAAGGGATACCTGCTATTATAGAAACAGTAGAGGAAATTTCTACCACATATACAGGAAGTGATATTCAAGAAAAAATTCGTAACTATTTGGTTGATGTTAAACGTAACTATGGTTCTATGTTCGTATTACTTGGAGGAGATACAAATGTTATACCCGCTCGTGTAAAGAAATCAAGAGATTCAGATAATAAAGATTGGGTTGCAGTTGATTTTTATTATACTTGTGTAGATAATGGAAACTGGAATAAGAATGGGAATAATATATATTATGAAGCTGATAAAATAGATTTTGAAGATAGTAAAGATTGGGGAGTATCATTTAAATTAGGAAGAGCCCCGGTGGAAACATTAGAAGAGGCAGAGATATTTGTCAATAAAGTAATTCATTATGAAAAAGCAGATTTAAATATTGATTATTCATATATAAATAATTCGGTAGCAGCTGACGCCTTTATTTCTAAAAACGAAAATACCGGTTATTTATCTAATGAAAAAAGAAGTGAAATTGCAAGTTTTTATTCTGAGACAAATCTGAATCGTTGGTTGATTTATGATCATTATAACTGTAAAAGTAATATTGCTACTTGTAGTAATAAACATAGTGTATATGAAGATCAGTCCGGTAAAGGAGAAGAATTGAATAAGGTCCATTTTGTAAGCGCTTTACAAAATGGTGGAAATTCGGGTTTAAACCATTTTCACCTTGTTTATCACATGGACCATTCTTCGCCGGAAGGAATGGGAACTTCTTCTAAGGATAAGAATGAATCAATATCCAATTGGGATGTGGATAATTTGAATAATGGATATTATTATCAAATAGTTATGTCGGGTGGCTGTTCGCCGGCAGACATAACAAAAGATTGCATAGCGGAACATTTTATAAATAATCCTCAAGGTGGAGCTGTTGCATTTATTGGTAATGCCGATACAGGCTGGGCAAATGAACATGTTCATTTAGGCCAATTTTTGTCTGAACTTTATAAAACGTCTGCTAATGCGACCAATAGATATGATTTGTCCATTCTTCATCAGAAGGCACTTGAAAATATTAAATATAAAAATCTTAAATTAGCTAATTGTGCTTTGCATCTTTTAGGTGATCCTGAAATGCAGGTATGGAGTGATGTTCCAAAAACGATGAATGTTACATTAATGCCTGCTTCCTTAACAACGGGTGAGAATATGATAATGGTAAACATAAATGGTTTACCACAGAATGAAACTGCCAGAATTTGCATTCAAAAAAAGGATGAACTGTATATTGTTGATCAATTGGCTAATGGAAGTCATACTATTAATGTATCTGTACAGACATTGGGAGTTGTGAATATAACAGTCACTGCCCATAATTTCAGACCTGTGGAAAGAGATGTTCAAGTATCGCAAAATGGTAGTGAGTCTACTATTGCTGTTGAAGATCTAATTTACAATGATAAAGGAACTGGTGTAAGTATAGGAAATGGTGACGGACAATTGGATGCTGGGGAAACGATTGAATTGACTGTAAAATTGAGAAATACCGGAAACAGCGCATTAAATGGAGTAACAGCATCTTTAATAAGTACATCCGATGATATAGAGATCGTGAATGCTAATGCTACATTTGGGAATATTGCCGGTAATACTGCTGTGAGATCTGTCACTCCGTTCGTTTTCAAAATAAATAAAGATAGTGGTGAACATTTGAGAAATAACTCCAGTGGAATAAACTTGAATCTACAAATATCAGTAAATGGTGAAACTAAAATTCAACCGCTTAAGATAGATAATATTTATGCTCCTAAAATAGAAATAGGGAATCAAAAAATTACTTGGACGAGTAATGGAAACACTACAGTAGAAGCGGGTGAAACTGTGAAGATGAATATTGATTTAATGAATGTAGGACAGGCCGAAGCTACAGGACTGAAAGCTGTACTTATTTCGAATAATTTGCAGGTGTCATGTTCATCTACGCCAATCGTGTATCCTTCTATTGCCTTTTCTGAGACTAAAACAAATACAATTGCTTTTCAGTTCCAGACATCAAGCAGTTATGCGGGGATATTGAGTTTCACATTACAAGTAAGTAATGAGTATGGAAGGACTTGGAACTTTCCAGTAAATCCATTGTCAAGACCCTCTGTGATTAAAACATCGACTCTTGATTTTCAGCCTTATGCTTCTTCTATCAATGTGTATTGGACACCTGTCAAGGAGGTGGCCGGATATAATATATACCGTAGTGACAATGGAGAAAATGGCATTTATCGGAGATTGAATAGATTTCCATTGAAGGCTGCATATTATTTAGATGATAGCCTTGCCGAACGAACATTGTATTATTATAAGGTTGCAGCAATTTCAACAAACGGAAATGAAAGTGAATGGAGTGCGGCTTACCGGACATGGACTTCTTATCCGGTTGTTAGTCCATTCCCCAAAAGATTAGCTACCGGTGTTTATTCATCTGTATCTTGTCCAAATATTGCAGATGTGGATAATGACGGCAAACAAGAGATATTCTGGATCTATGAAGATCGGTATGATACTCATACAAGTTACATAATGGGATTTCGTCCTTCGGGCGAAGAGTTATATGATATCGATGGAAATGTGACCACGGTAAGTGGCTTTGTGAAAACACCAACAATGTTGACAGGGCAAGTGGCTTTTGGAGATTTGTCCGGAAATGGGGAACAAAATATAGTAGCATCTACTTGGGAAGATGATAAAAAATATCAGGAAAAAAGAGCAGTCTATTGTTATTCTCCGTTTGATAGGGATGGGGACCATAAACCTGATTTGTTGTGGGAAAAGCGAATTCCTTATTCAATGTTTCAAAGTCCGGTCATTGCCAATTTGGATGGTAGTGCCGATGGTACAATGGAGGTTATTGTAAAATCGCATCAAACTTCTGATATCTTTATTCTGGATCATGACGGAAATGAAGTGAGACGTTTGAATCCTAACGTTCATGTTACGAATGGAAAAGACCATAATCGTTCAGCTTTAACAGTAGCCGATCTTGATGGTGACGGTCAGATGGAAATAATAGCTTCGTATGATTCTTTAGGAATTTATATTTGGCGGCAGGATGGAACTCCTTTTACGACGAATCCGTTTTGGGGAGCAGGAATTCCCAGATTAGCTTCTGCTCCGGTGGTGTGCGATTTAAATGAAGATGGTAAAAAGGAGATATTGTTTTCTCAACGGCAAATGGCAGAAAGTAAGGTATTTGCTATTAGTTTGGATGGGGATAAAACAGTTGCAGGGTGGGATGGAAGTCAGACAATTCCGTATACAGTCAATGCTGTTGGATCTACTTTAGATCATACTTTATCAGTGGGTGATATAAACAATGACGGGCATTTGGAGGTGGTTATATTGGGGCATGAAACGGTAAAAGCATGGACACATACAGGGAAGCTTATTTTTAGCAAATCGATTAAAGGCTTATTTCCACAAGAAAATTATGCGTCTAATATGAATACTCCAATTTTGGCCGATGTGGATGGAGATGCTGTACCTGATATTGTATTCTGCTGCAACAATTATATTTATGCTTTACATAATGACGGTAGTGATATAATCGGATTTCCGATAATATCGGATGAGAAATTTTTAGATACTCCTTGCGTGGCAGATATTGATAATGATGGTAAAAGCGAGTTAATAGCCGGTAATGAACATGAATTGTATGTCTGGAAAACCGATGGTGTTCCTACGGCCATAGAGTGGGGTGTTAAGCGTGGAAATCCACAGAATACGAATGAATATTTCCCGACTGTTTGCCAGCCGACACTGATAAATTCCAATGAAGTATGGGACGGGGAATCACCCTGCGGAAATGTAGTGTTGCAGTCGGGGCGATTACTTATTCCTGCCGGTAAAACGATGGTGCTGAATAAAACTTTTTCTGTGATCGTCCGTTCCGGTGCTGTGCTTGAAGTAGATGGTGGAAGTATTTTGAATGCAAGGCTTGTCGTGCAAAAAGGCGGCACGGTCATCGTCAAGAACAATGGTTTAATCAAGTTACGAGCAGGCTCCGACTTTGACATGGAAAAAGGGGCTATACTTGATTTCTCTTTTGGAGCAATTGACATACCTTGATAAAAGAACAGAATCAGCAGTAGGATAAATATAATTAAGAGATGAACCACAAACACTACCGGTTCATCTCTTAATTTTTACTTATCCCGTCTTTTTCCGTGAAATACTTATGCGTTCAGCGCCTGCTCTATATCGGCAATGATATCTTCGGCATTCTCGATGCCTACACTGAAACGGATGAGGTCGGGGCGAACTCCGGCTTCCATCAGTTGCTCGTCTGTCAATTGCCGGTGAGTATGGCTGGCAGGATGCAGTACACAGGTACGTGCATCGGCTACATGCGTAACGATGGCAGCTAATTTCAGCGAATCCATGAATTTAATAGATACGTCGCGTCCGCCTTTCAGACCGAAGGAGATGACACCGCAGGAACCGTTCGGAAGGTATTTCTGAGCCAGTTCATAATATTTATTACCCGGAAGGCCGCAATAGTTTACCCATGCCACCCGGTCGTCATTCGACAGGTATTCGGCCACTTTCTGTGCATTACGGCAATGTTGAGGCATGCGAAGGTGAAGTGTCTCCAATCCTAAATTGAGCAGGAAAGCATTTTGCGGGCTTTGTATACTGCCGAGGTCACGCATCAGTTGGGCAGTTGCTTTGGTGATATAGGCCATTTTACCGAATGCCTTGGTATAGGTCAGTCCATGATAAGATTCGTCCGGAGTACACAATCCGGGGAATTTATCGGCATGGGCATCCCAATCGAAATTGCCGCTATCGACAATACAGCCGCCTACACTCGTGGCATGTCCGTCCATGTATTTGGTGGTGGAATGTACCACGATGTCTGCTCCCCATTCAAAAGGACGGCAGTTGATCGGAGTAGGGAAAGTATTGTCTACGATCAGAGGTACACCGTGATTGTGAGCTATGCGGGCAAACTTTTCAATGTCGAGCACTTCAAGAGAGGGATTCGAGATGGTTTCGCCGAACAGGGCTTTCGTGTTCGGGCGGAAAGCAGCCGAAATCTCTTCTTCGCTGGCATCAGGACTGATAAAGGTAACATCGATACCGAGCTTTTTCAGCGTTACACCGAAGAGGTTGAATGTGCCGCCATAGATGGCTGAAGAACACACGAAGTGATCGCCTGCCTGACAGATATTGAATATGGCATAGAAATTGGCTGCCTGGCCACTGGATGTCAACATTGCTCCTACACCTCCTTCAAGAGCGGCTATCTTGGCAGCCACTGCATCGTTGGTGGGGTTTTGCAAACGGGTATAGAAATATCCACTGTCTTCAAGGTCGAAAAGACGGGCCATCTGCTCGCTGGTTTCATATTTGAAAGTAGTACTCTGATAAATGGGCAGCACACGGGGCTCACCCTTTTTAGGAGTCCATCCTGCTTGTACACACAGGGTTTCGGGCTTGAATTGTTTTGCCATAATTGTTATTGTAGTTACAGTTTTATTTCTTTAAAAAGTTATATCGATGCAAAAGTAGAGAAAATAATTGGTTTAAAACATTATCTTTGCGAGTGAAATATATAATAATGTACCAATGTGCTAATATGCCAATGTGCCAATTAAGAATGGGGACAATTGAATAATATAGCAATGAAACGGAATATATGGATCATTTGGCGCAGCTGATTGGTGCATTGGTATATTCTTTAATTTGTGCATTTGCCTATTAGTACATTGATTCATTGTCTATTATTTCATTCTTTCAATTGGTACATTAGCACATTATTTAATTGGCACATTGGCATATTAGCATATTGGTACATTATTTAATTGGCACATTATTTTATTATGAATAAATATTGTATTCTTCTGTTTTTCTGCTTTTTGTTTTCTGTATCTGCTTTGTGGGGGCAGCAGAAGGCGACTCCGAAACCCGGTGAAGGTATTTCTACTTTCCTGTTGCGGCACAATCGTGCACCGAAGAAGTATTATGACGATTTTATCAAATTGAATGAGGCTAAATTAGGAAAGGGGCAGACATTAAAGTTGGGAGTGACTTATTTGATTCCTCCTGTGAAAAAAAAGGTTCCGGCTTCTGTAACGACTGCCGGAAGCGCTGCCAAGAAAGAAAATACAGGAAAAAAACAACCGCCCCGGAAGACGGAAAGAAATGAGCCGCTTTTTGGAAAACTTCTGGCAAATGTGAAGGTGACTTCCAACCGGCTGGCAGGGGCGTGCTTTTATGTAGTCAGTGGGCATGGCGGCCCCGATCCCGGAGCTATCGGAAGAGTGGGAAAGCACGAACTGCATGAAGATGAATATGCCTATGATATTGCTTTGAGATTGGCACGTAACCTGATGCAGGAAGGGGCGGAAGTACATATCATCATTCAGGATGCAAAGGATGGGATTCGTGATGCTGCCTATCTGTCAAACAGTAAGCGCGAAACCTGTATGGGTGCTCCCATTCCCTTGAATCAGGTACAGCGTCTTCAGCAACGTTGTGATAAGATCAATGCTCTGTATCGTAATGACCGGAAAAAGTATAAATATTGCCGTGCCATTTTTATCCATGTCGATAGTCGCAGCAAGGGCAAGCAGACCGATGTGTTTTTTTATCATTCCAACCGCAGGGCGGAAAGTAAGAAACTGGCAAACAGGATGAAAGACACTTTTGAGTCAAAGTATGGCAAGCACCAGCCCAATCGTGGTTTTACGGGTACGGTGAGCGGACGGAATCTGTATGTATTGACACGTGCTATCCCTGTATCTGTGTTTGTGGAACTGGGAAATATTCAAAATTCACTCGATCAAAAAAGACTGGTGATACCTTCTAACCGACAGGCACTTGCGAATTGGTTGATGGAGGGTTTTCTGAAAGATTATAAAGGGATGTGAATATAACAAGAACGGATAACCGTACTGTGAGAATAAGTTCTATATTTGTCCGGAAATGCAAAGTAAGAACCTAAAAACTCACCTTACATGAATCAACTCTCTTTTGTCGATGCGTATCGGACTTTCCCTTACATCCTTACCGAAGGAGCTATTGTAGAGCGTTTACGCCATGAATTTCATATCCCTTTGGACGAACATCTTGTTCATGCCGCTTTGATTTATGACGATGCTCATCGTGATACGCTGGCAGGTCTTTACAAGCAATACATCGATATTGCCGCCAGTCACGATTTGCCTCTGATGCTGATGACACCCACCCGCAGGGCAAATGTCGAAAATATTGCTGTTTCTGCTTATCGGAATCGGAGTGTCATTCCCGATAATGTCCGTTTTCTTTTGCAACTGCGCGCATCGGCCCTTTCACCTGTTTATATCGGTGGTCTGGCAGGTTGTCGCGGTGATGCTTATGATGGTCGCTATCATTTTTCCGTAGAAGAGGCGATGCAGTTTCATTATCCTACGGTTCGTGCAATGGCTGAAGCGGGAGTCGATTTTCTGTTTGCAGGTATTATGCCCCAGCTTACCGAAACGATCGGCATGGCCAATGCAATGGCGGCAACCGGTTTGCCTTATATTATCAGCTTTATGGTTCGGCGCGACGGACGGCTGATGGATGGCACTTTTATTCATGATGCCATCGATACCGTAGATAAAGAGACGACCACCCGTCCTTTGTGCTATATGGCAAACTGTGTACATCCCGATGTTTTGCATCAGGCATTATCACATCCGAGGAATGATACTTTTTTAGTTCGCGAACGCTTTCGGGGTATCCAAGCCAATGCTTCCGCGTTGAGTCCCGAAGAATTGAATGGCCGTACCGATTTACTTTCTTCTTCTCCCGATGAACTGTCTGACAGATTGATGACCCTGTTATGGGATTTCCCGTTGAAGATATGTGGCGGATGTTGTGGTACGAATGAGCAGCATCTTCGGAATTTTGCAGAGATGCTGACTTTGAATAGTGTGCCGATATGCTAATGAAAGAATGAAGAAATGAATAATTAAAGAATGAAAAATTAAAGAATAATCTGTCAATTGGTTGTGTAGAAAAGATATTGGATATATTTCCTACGTTTTACACATTAACAATTATAGCTTCGTTTTCATTCTTTAATTATTCATTCTTTCATTTTTTATACTCAAAGCGGCATATTGCCGTGCTTTTTCGGCGGATTGGTCTGCATCTTGTTTTCCGTCATGTCTAATGCTTGGATCAGGCGCTTACGGGTCTGTTTCGGCAAGATGATTTCATCGATAAAACCAAGTTCGGCGGCTTGATACGGAGTGGCAAATTTCTCTTTGTATGCTTCCAGTTCTTTGGCTTTGGTTTCTGCATCTGCTTTGCGGAACAGGATGTTTACAGCACCTTCGGCTCCCATTACGGCAATTTCTGCATTGGGATAGGCAAAATTTACATCAGCTCCGGTCTGTTTGGAGTTCATTACGATATAAGCGCCGCCATAAGCTTTGCGGGTGATTACTGTGATTTTGGGCACAGTGGCTTCTGCAAATGCATATACGATTTTTGCTCCGTGACGGATAATGCCGTTGTTCTCTTGAGTATATCCCGGCAGGAAGCCCGGAACGTCTTCAAATGTTATCAACGGTATGTTGAAACAATCGCAGAAACGGATAAAACGGCTTGCCTTGTCGCTGGCATCGATATCGAGCACTCCCGCCAGATAAGCCGGCTGATTGGCAACAATGCCTACCGAACGTCCACCCAGACGGGCGAATCCGATAATGATATTTTTGGCAAAGTAGGGCATTACTTCAAAGAAATATCCATTGTCTACCACGCGTTCGATGATCTCTTTCATGTCATAGGGAACATTCGGATCTGTAGGGACGATGGTATTCAGAGACTCGTCTTCACGATTGATTTCATCTGTACAAGGTTGCTTGCGTGTCTCGTCCATATTGTTTTGTGGCAGGAAAGAGAGCAATTCGCGGATGGACATCAGCAGTTCTTCTTCGCTATTGGCCATGAAGTGGGTCACACCGCTTTTGCTGCTATGCGTCATGGCACCGCCCAATTCTTCCTTGCTTACTTCTTCATGGATAACGGTTTTCACTACATCCGGTCCGGTAACGAACATATGACTTTTCTCTTTTACCATAAAGATGAAGTCCGTCAGTGCCGGAGAGTAGCAGGCACCTCCTGCACAAGGGCCGAGAATGGCGGAGATTTGCGGAATTACTCCACTTGCGATCGTATTCTGGTAGAATATATCGGCATAGCCTGAAAGACTCTCGATGCCTTCCTGAATACGTGCGCCTCCCGAATCATTCAAGGCAATGATCGGTGCACCGTTCTTGAGAGCCAACTGTTGCACCTTTACGATTTTTTTTGCGTTGGATGCCGACAGAGAACCGCCGTATACGGTGAAATCGTATGCATATACGAATACCTGGCGTCCGTCTATCTTTCCGTAGCCCGAAACAACTCCGTCTCCCGGAATCTTATTCTTGTCCATGCCATAGTTGGTACAACGGTGCACCATCAGTTTGTCCAGTTCCACAAACGTGCCTTTGTCCAGCAGCATGTCGATCCGTTCACGGGCGGTCATTTTCCCGCTTTCATGCTGTTTCTCTATCTTGTCGATGCCTCCACCGAGGGAAGCCATACGGTCACGCTCTTCGAACGTGGCATATGCTTTATTCATTTCCTCCATTATTCTATTGTTTCAAGGGTTATCAATGTCTGGTCACCGGTGATGTTGTCACCTTCTTGTACCAGAATTTCTTTAATGCGGCAATCTGAAGTCACTTTGTAATTGCTCTGCATTTTCATGGCTTCGATGACGATGGCTGTTTCGCCGGCTTTCATTTTTTGTCCTGCAGTAACAGGGATTTTTACCACCTTTCCCGGCATTGGCGAGGTGATGCGGTCATTTTGTTCCTCTTCCCCTTTTTTACGCATGCGCAGGTATTTGGCCTGGCTGTCTACGATGTCGATGTTGAAGCTGCTGTAGTGTGTATTCACTTTGTAGCTTTTTCCGTTATCGCTGCGAATCAGTTGGGCATTGGCACTGTGGCCGTCCATAAGAATGTTGCAGGTTCCGTTTTCCGCCATGACGACATCGGCTTCAAACGTTTTTCCGTCAATGGTGAGTACCACCTTGTTATCTTGTTTGCTGACCAGTTCTATTTCGGCCACGCGGTTTCCTATATGAATTTCCATAATTGATGTTATTTATATTCTGAGCACCCCTTTATGCAATCCGAACTCTTTCCACTTGCTGATCGGACGGTTGTCGGCTGCCAGTCCACTGTTGTTCTCTTCAAGGTTCATCAGATAGTCCATGTATGCGGCAATCATGGCAATGTTTTCGGCGCGTTCGCTGGTGCGGGTGATGCTTTGTTGCAGCAATTCTCCGTTTTTTGCAATGAATCCCGTGTCGTAGTGTCCTTCTACAAAATCCGGGGTATCCATGATGGCACGCAGGTAGCTGATGTTGTTTTTTACGCCGGTCAGTTTATATTCGTGAAGCACACGGCGCATACGTTCGATGGCATATTCGCGTGTCGTAGCCCATACAATCAGTTTACCGATCATCGGGTCGTAATATATCGGAATCTCATAGCCTTCGTATACGTAACTGTCGATACGTACGCCGATGCCGTTCGGCTCGGTAATTTGCTTGATAACACCCGGACTGGGCATGAAATTCATTTCCGTGTCTTCTGCACAGATACGGCATTCGATGGCATGTCCACGCTGTCTGATATCCTCTTGTTTTAATTGCATCATCTGGCCGTCGGCCACTTTAATCTGCTCTTTTACGAGGTCCACACCGATTACTTCTTCGGTAATCGGGTGCTCCACCTGCAGGCGGGTATTCATTTCCAGGAAATAATAATTGCGATGTTTATCGACAAGGAATTCAATAGTGCCCGCACCGATGTAGTTTACGGCTTTGGCGGCAGCTACTGCTTTTTCACCCATATCCTTACGGAGCTCCGGAGTAATGAACACCGAAGGGCTCTCTTCTACTATTTTCTGATTGCGGCGCTGAACCGAACATTCGCGTTCGCAGAGGTGAATTACATTGCCATGTTTGTCGCCCAATATTTGGAACTCGATATGATGCGGTTCTTCTACGAATTTCTCCAGATATACCGTATCGTCTCCGAATGAAGAAAGCGATTCGCTCTTTGCCGTGGTATAAGCTTCTTCCACTTCGCCGGCGTTATGAATGAGTCGCATGCCTTTGCCACCGCCACCCATCGATGCTTTCAGCATGACCGGATAACCGATCTTGTTACACAATTCTACGGCTTCTTCCACGCTTTTCAAGTTCTCCTGTGTTCCCGGAACTACCGGTACACCCGCTTCTGTCATTTTGATACGGGCGGATATTTTGTCTCCCATTGCTTCCATGGTTTCCGGTTCCGGACCGATGAAAATAATGCCTTCTTCGCGGCAGCGACGGGCAAATGTTGCATTCTCGGACAGGAAACCGTATCCGGGATGGATCGCGTCTGCATGGCATGATTTGGCCACTTCGATGATTTTTTCTATATTCAGATAACTCTCTTTGGATGCGGCCGGGCCGATGCAGTAAGCTTCATCGGCATAGAGCACATGCTTTGCGGTGCGGTCTGCCTCTGAGAAAACAGCGATACTCGTTATTTCCATCTCCCGGCAGGAGCGCATTACCCTCACGGCAATTTCTCCGCGATTGGCAACTAAGATTCTTTTTATCATATTCATTTCTCAATTAAATGCATATATTAGTGCTTTTCCACCCTGCGGATACACTCCACCCGATGAAACACAGTATTTTTACGATTTGGGGCTTAACAGCGATACTTTCCTTTCTAACCCACGAGACAGGAAAATATATATCCGAATGGCAGGTCTTCTGACTGACTCTCATCTTACAAGCCTTCCCGATGGATTTTTCACCTCCATCAGTGGCACGAATCCGGTTAATTTGTAAGATGTTTCACAGAGCTTCACAGCAGCGGGACTGTCCGGGAGTTACACCCGATTCCCTTTTAATCTTCCTCCGTTGACCACGGATTTCAAACCAATTCGGGCGCAAATATAGAAAATTATTGAATAAAGCGAATCTTTTTTGCACGAAAGTTTGCTTTTTGTGCAATCCGAACTGTGAAAGCATAAGGTCCGGACGTCTGAAATGCCATCTTTTCAATGGCAGGCTTCTATTGACTGATTATACCAGTCGTAAATCATATTTATGTTTAAAAACCTTACAATGCCGGTATTTGTTGGCTGAAGAAACTTTATAGAAAAAGGTTATTATTCTTAAAGTTGAGATTATACAGGTTCTGCTGTCGGATTGTGTATTGTCAATCCGCCGTCTGCTATAATTGTCTGGCCGGTGATGTAACGTGCATCATCTGAAGCAAGAAAGGCAATGGTTGCAGCGATGTCCTGCGGTTCTCCTAAATAGGGAGTTGCACATTGGCTGAGGAAAATGTTCCGTACATCTTCATTCAAATTATTTAAAGCGGCAGGTGTGAGAACCAATCCCGGGGCTACAGCATTGCAACGGATATTTTTCTTGCCTGTCTGGGTTGCAATATATTTGGTAAGATTGATGACTCCTGCTTTGCTGGCACCGTAAAGCGTACCGTTTGAATCGGCTGTAATACCGCTGATGGAAGCCACATTGACAATGTTACCACCGCCATGTGTTTTCATTACGGGAATGACTAACTGTGAGAGATACATGGTACAGGAAAGGTTTAAATGAAAGGCTTCATCAAAATAGTCTATGTCCAGCTTTTCGATGCTTGTATCTCGTTTCGGGTCGGTTCCACCGACATTGTTTATCAGAATATCGATCTGCCCGTATTCTTTTATAGCAAAAGCAATCAGCTCTTTACAACTTTGTAATTCCGTGGCTGAGAAATAAACGGAACGTACATCTGCTCCTGAAAGAGTCAGTTCGGCAGCAAGTTTGTCTGCCCTTTCTTTTGAGTAATCTGCAATAACAACTTTACCGCCTTCGGAGACGATACGACGGGTGGTTGCTTCGCCTATACCACCGGCAGCACCGGTAATAACAGCTACTTTATTTTCAAATCTGTTCATATGGAATGTTTTTGGGTATTGTTACATTCAAAACAATATGGAAATGGAAAAGATTACTACTTTAATTTCTCTTTAATATGATTTCCATTTTTTGTATTAAAATAAATATTTATATATTCGCACCATATACAACATCATAAAAGCAACACCGAAGATGAAACCTGCATACAAGAAACTTGAATTTGGAAGTTTTGCAGAAATAGAAGTCTATAAAGCATTTAGCAGTTTAATCGGTTCTGATGAAACGATAGAACGGGAGAAATTTATGTTTGCTGGGGGAACCAGAGGCTATTACGCTGACATTGTACTCCCTCATGGATGTAAAAGACTGAAAATGCCTCCAAAAACAATTGTGGAAATCAAAGGTACTTTACTGTTTGACACGATACATCGATATCTGGAAATGTATAAGACGAATAAAACGGATTGGGGTGTTTCTGCTTTTTGTATCGTTTATATCAATAGCCATGTTCCAGATGAATTTATTGCAAAATATGACAACAAAGATTTTAGAATTATATCTTTAAATGAGATACTTTGTTCATCTGATACCAACGCTGATACGGTTGAAGAGTTCCATGAAGAATGGGAAGATGAACGTGATAATCTGATAACAAAAGCTCGTGATAAGTTTTCCATTGGAAAGAATACATTGTTTCTTGGAGCGGGAGTCAGCATTGATGCCGGCCTTCCGACATGGGATGAATTGTTGAAAAAGATGTTGCATAAATACAAAAGGCGGAAACACAATATAGGCAGAGGTGATTATAAACGTGTCGAAAAAGTGTGTGCAGGTTCATCTATAATAACTGCACGGTATATCAGAACAGGGTTGGGAGTTTCCACATCTGATAAAGAGTTTGATAACATGATTCATTCTATTTTGTATAAGAAGGTCAATCAATCACAGTTGATTAATGAGATAACTAATATGGTGGTGAGTAACAAAGTAGAAAGTGTTGTAACTTATAATTATGATGACTTGATAGAAATAGAATTATCAAAAAAAGGTGTTCCTAATTTTTCTGTTTTTGGGGGTAATAGGGCTTTGTATGGAGAACTTCCTGTATATCATGTGCACGGTATAGTCACGATGGATGCAAAAAGCGGAATATATTCTACTCCTGTTTTGTCCGAAGAAGATTATCATAATATTTACAAAGAAGCATTTCATTGGTCGAATATTGAGCAGTTACATGCGTTGGACAGGACAACGTGCTTTTTTATAGGATTTTCCATGAGCGATCCGAACCTGCGAAGATTGTTGGAAATTTCGCAAAGTAAAGGAGACGGTGGAAAAAATCACTATGTTTTTCTTCGTAGAAGCAATTTTTCTAATGATAGTAATAGAGATATGGAAAATCTTACTATTCTAAAAAATATGATGAACGACTTAGGACTGAATGTAATTTGGTTTAAGGATTTTAATGAACTTCCTCAATTACTAAAAAGAATTTATTAATTCTGCCATTTGCTCGCTTTTCTGCAAAAAGTAGTACGGGGCGTTCACTGGGCTTTCAATATGAAATGTGAATGATTATGTTAAATGTTAACTTTTGGAATGCAAAATGTTAATAGAAAGGTTGCAGCATTAAACCATGTTATAATATAGCTTGTATGGGCTCTTAAATTTGCTAATGATGGAAAAGACAGTATCTTTGTACTGTGTTTTTTTCATAAGTATTAGATTTAAGGTTAACAAGGATTGGTTGCGCGTGATGCGTAGCCATTTTTTGTTTATCAGAATCTATATCCCAGTCCGATTCTGAATGTCGGGTATATTCCCGAATACCCATTGGATGACCCGAAGTAGCCGACTCCTCCTGCCAGGTCGAATAGAAAATGTTTCCACACCCGGCGGAATCCCCAGTACGGAGTGACATTATATATATGTGCAGCTTCCCAGCCACTTGTGATTGCTATTGGAAAAGAATATCCCAAGTTTACGGATAGGTATCCTCCGGAGTTTCCAAAAGTACGTTTGTTTTTCCGGTGTCTTTTTTGCAGGTTATAATAGAAACGCGGTTCGACAGATATATTTCCGCTTATCAGATGGTAGTCTTTGGTTGTGATGTAGATTTCGTTGAGTGAGTTTACGTCCAGACCTAACATCCACCCGTAGGTATACGAACTTCCTGCACTGAAAAGTACTGTTCCGCGAGGAGAGAAAGCATATTCGTAGCTATATGCCAATCCAATGCCGTTTAGCTCAATACTATGACCGGATGTGGTTTGGTTTTGGATGGATTTATCATTGATCTTTCCGTCGGAAGATTCTGCATACGTGGGGCGGCCAGCCAGCGAGAAAAACAAGATAATGAAAGATACTTTGTAAAGCGCTTGGAGGCGATAGGGGAGAAACTTAATTTTTTTCATATATTTCTGTTTTCTGTTTATGAATTAAATGTTTTGTTTATAAAGACAGTTTTAAAGTGAGAAGTCCCTATGGCGGCTATTGATTATTTGTCGGAATATCATGATTATTTTCTGATTTATTAAAGAAATGGAAAGCAAAAAGCAATTTATATTGTTATTAGTGCGATGTCGGTCTGCTTTCGGCTGCCTATTTACAAATTTATTAAAAAAAGAATATGAGAAAGAATCTATTGTGTTTTGCAGCGCTGATAAGTGCTTTTTTGTTTGCTTCCTGTTCTGGAGGTAGTAAGAGTAAGTCTGTTTCTGCCACGACGGCAGATGTTGAAAATGCGGCTGAGGTAATTCAGTATTATAATACTTCGCTCAATGTTTTGAGCAATATGGTGAAAGAAAAAGACGTGAATGCTGTTTTGGGGTATATGGAACAAAAGGGTAAGGTGCCCACAGTGCTCGCCATTGTTCCGCCTGCTATTTCGGAAAAAGATACTCTCGCCTTGATGAATCCGGGCAGTTGCTTTAATGAGGCGACCCGGCAGAATTTGAAACAAAGTTATGTCGGGCTGTTCAATGCGCGGACGAAGTTTTATGCAAATTTTGACAGGTATCTGTCTTGTCTGAAAGCAAAAGACTATTCTAAAGCCGATAAACTTTTGGATGTTAACTATCAGTTAAGTAAGGAGATGGCTGAATACAAACAGAATGTTTTTGATATTTTGAGCCCTTTCACCGAACAGGCAGAGCAGGTGGTTCTGACAGATAATCCGTTGAAAGATCAGATAATGGCAGTTCGTAAAATGTCTTCTACAATGCAGAGTATAATCAATTTGTATGCTCGTAGGCCGGTTTTTGAAGGTGCTCGTATCGATCATAAATTAATTGAATTGAAAGATCAGTTAGAGGCTGCTAAGAAACTTCCGGCTATTACCGGAGATGAGAGTGCGATGAAATCTTATCAGGCTTTTTTGGATCAGGTTGAAATTTTTATCAGCAAAGTACAGAAAGTGAGCGAAAAAGCGGAGTATACTGATGCCGATTATGAGATGTTGACCAGTGCATACGAAACATCTGTCATCTAAATCCTGAAAAAAATGTATCTTTGTACCGGTTTTATACTTTTAATAGATTAAGATTATGGATAAAGTGATTATTAATTCGTATGCGGATTTTGAGAAACTGGTAGGTCAGCAGATTGGAGTTTCTGATTATTTGGAAGTTCCTCAAGAGCGTATTAGTCTTTTTGCAGATGCAACGCTGGACCATCAATGGATTCATGTAGATACAGAGCGTGCTAAGACGGACAGTCCTTATCACAGTACTATTGCGCATGGTTATCTTACCTTGTCTCTTCTCCCATATTTGTGGAGCCAGATTATCGAGGTGAATAATCTGAAAATGATGATTAATTATGGGATGGATAAGATGAAGTTTGGACAAGCGGTATTGGCTGGGCAGAGCGTTCGTTTGGTTGCAAGTCTTCATTCATTGACTAATCTCCGTGGTGTGGCTAAAGCCGAGATTAAATTTGCTATTGAAATTAAGGATCAGCCCAAGAAAGCACTTGAGGGTATTGCCATATTTTTGTACTACTTCAATTAACGAAGTGTGGATGAGTCTGTGGAGCAATAATCGAAACACCTTGTTTGCTTCTTCGTGATTGGAAAAAGGGGCACTGTTCACTATTTGAAGTGTGCCCCAAAAGTTTTATGTCTAACTTTTGGGGTGCACTTCATTTTTTGCCTTGTCCACTTTTTTGTGTAAATATCAAACTTCAGTATTCAAGTTTTATACTTAATTCCTATTTTTTTCCTCATTCCGTTTTTTCTTTTTAATCTGTGTTTTTTTCTGTTCCCACAAAATAGTAGGCAGTAGCCACAAAATAGTGAGCATCCTCTTTTTAACATCGTTAATTTCTTTTTTTTGTCCCCTCCTGTATCCGGCCTCCATTTCCCTTTTCTGTCAATATTTGTCACAACGCTTCTTCCTTTCTCCATCCTGAAGGACTCCTTTTCTCTATTGAAAAATAGATACATCCGTCTCCTTTCTTAATGTGTTGTATACCAACCTCTTGCCTTTTCTTCTTTTTCCCCGTAGAGAATCGCCCCGTTCCTCTACGAGTCTCCCTTCCTTCCTCTACGGGTTTCCGCCCTTTTCCCGTAGAGTCTTCCTTCCCTTGTTTCTAATCCGTTACATCTCCCTCTTTCCTTCCTTCCTTTCCCTCTCTCTTGTTGTAATGATAACTTCCTCTCCATGCGGCAATGGATTCTTTTCCATAACCCTTCCCTCCCTTTCAATCCGTTTCTTTCCTCCTTATCCCTTTTTTCATCTCATTTTCCCTTTTCGCGCGCGTGTATATATTATAATGTGTAGCCCTTTTTCCCTTCCTTTCCCTTCCTCTGTTTTTATGTTCTACAACATGTTTCATAATCAGCCCCTTACATATTTATTTTCATTTTATTCAAAAATAAAC